>Ga0157363_1007940_pt1 | contig 10069 bp, 2 predicted proteins | sample AttsexASBM1_FD_111477 | JGI IMG/M metagenome (GOLD analysis project Ga0157363, IMG submission 111477) | Fungus gardens microbial communities from leaf cutter ant in Ribeirão Preto, State of São Paulo, Brazil - Atta sexdens ASBM1 | ecosystem: Host-associated > Fungi > Mycelium > Unclassified ...
AATCTTTCCAATATATTTCGAATTCTGTTCCCCGGCTGATAAAAAATAAAGACAGACAGTGAAAATTTTTTATTTTTTATTTTTATTTTTTGCTCGATAAATCTTTAACAATGTGTTCAGATAAAATCTTTTAATAAAAATATTAAATTTTTTTATGTCAATACAATTTATTAATCCTTGCGTTTCTATTTCGTACCTCTGTGAAGATGGTCCGCTTTTTCAAAATTTGGAAAAATAAGCAGAGTTCTGGTTGTCTCCCGAAGACTTCTAAAAGCCCATTCTACAATGGTAGTAAGCAGTAGGAAGAAATTCTTGCGCGTCTTATCACGCCTTATTTCATAATAAATTTAAAATTGGCTAACAGTAAAGTAATAAGGCGTACGAAATAGGAATAATCCATTTCATTTACTTCCTGTCTTTACGCCATATTTTACACCCTCTTACGATAGTCTACTGCATTGTAGAATAGGCTTGAGTGCTCTATCGATTTTAGAAAGAATCTCGTTGATTAAAGCGAAAACACCATTTGAAGTATCGAGGGGCTAACTTCACGAATCCGAAATTTTAAAGGACTATAACTTCATCATTTATTTTAGTACTTCGATTCGATTCATGTAGGTTAATCGACAGAACTCTTTGGGGAGAGAACGCCCGATTTCCGAAAAAAATGTTCGATCTGTGCGGATTTTAAATTCGAAAGTTTTTTGTCATTAGGAAGACGTAATTTCTTTTCTGACATAAAAAATTGATCTGAAAATCTACAATGAATGAGTCAATGTGATAGTCAGTACGCAGAAAATCTCAAACTTTAATCTCAAACTTCTTATTTCTTTATTCCATAAATCTAAAAAATATTGTACGTTTCGACTCACTTTGAAGTCTTCCTTTTCAATACGATTTTTCCTTGAATGTCTGAACGAAGTCACCATCAATAGATTTATAGATTTGATATTGTAATATCTGTTAAAACATTAAACCAAAAAATCTTTAGCCACATCTTTAAATAAAATTCAAGTAAAAAAACATTGACTTAAATACACAAAAAAGCCATCTTGAAACATTGGATCAAATGATGCAGAATACAAAGTAACAATAAAACATTAATTTCTAAATAACAGTTCTTATGAATTACATGTTAACAATAGATCGTCAAAAACTATTATAATTTAAATAATAAGCAAGACGTATCGATCAACTGAATAAATAATAAAAGAGGGGGCAAAGTCTCAAAATAAAAACAATAATTTTTTTCTTATCCCAATAGCATCTAAAATTAAAACACAATTAGCATCTCGCTTATGCGCTTTTTTGTATGTTAATTGTTATTCTGAAACCAATTCACACGATCCTGGATTTATTATAAATAGTTCGGAACAATGTAGTATCTTTGCATTTTGAATATTCAAAACATACTACATTATCCCTCATAACACAAGAATTTTTTATGAAATCTGTGTTTTGTAATTATAAACATCTATCCGATTCAATTTGTTTCGTTTTATGCAAAACAGTTGCATCAAATAGAATAAGTGGAACGCCAATGCCATTAATTTGTTAGCCTCTTTATTTACGCCTCTTTATTTATGTTGTCTTTTTATTTATATCTACTAACTCGGCAGCAATTTTCTTACGCAGTGCAGATTTTAATTGTCTTTTTTTCTTATGAATAATTTCCGCAGAAAAACCAAATAATGTGCAATTAAAAATCTGTTCTCCTCTATTGTTCTCCTTTGCAGGCTTGAGTTAAATTTCTTCATATTAGAGATGTTAATGTTATCTAATATTATTGCACTATATGAAAAATCGAAGTAGAGTTTGCGTTTTGCGATATATATATATACAGATATCAAATTTATATTCTTATTAATATTAATTGATCATTTTGAATTTTGAATGATTCAATCATTGATATTTTGAAAATTTTAAAACATAAAAATTCTATAGTAGTATTATAGGAGTACTATACTTCTTAATATAACACGATAATAAAATCTCTATAAAGTTAGCAGAACCAAATCAACAGAATCAAATCGGACCTATTGGAATTTTTAGTACTTTAGTATTTTATACTAAATTGTACCATTAATGGTAATTTCGTATCATGTGCCATTTCGATCGTGGTGCTAGCTTAATATTAAGTTGGCAGGACCAATTAATTAAAAGAAAAAAAGAAAAATATCAGAAATTAATAGGATTTGTACTATTTTGTGCCATCATTTCTTTTATTTTGAATTGGTTCTGCTTTAATATTAACTTAGTACTGCCATGATTTTTTTCCGAAATAGCACATTTTGTACTAAATTGTACCATTGATGATAAAAAATTATCATCAATGGTACAATTTAATACAAAATGAATACTAAAAATTCTAATAAATCTAATTTGATTCTGCTGATTTTGATCTTGCTTTATGGAACTGATAATGATATGATTATAAAAGATATGATAATATAAGATATGATAATATATGAAAGCTACGCAATAAATTAAAAAGCACTTTTTTTAAAAACGAGCAAATGTAGACTAATAAAATTCGTCTTTTATTACATTCGTATAATGCGTATAAATTTCAAATTTCAAACGTTTCAACTTACAAAGTCTTCCTCAGTGATAGTAAAGAAAATGTATTCATGTAATCCCTTCCAATGTCAACGAACTAACATATAATACATAATAAAAATTATTGCTCAAAGCTAATTTTATTTATTTTTTCCTGCGTTAAAATATTACGGATCAAAATAGATATCCAGTCAGAAGCTTGAAAGTTCATAATTGTAAAATTGTATTTAACTAATTCTTCGGTTGTTATCGAGAAGTTAACAATTTCATATAAAACATCATTCCGAAGGATTTCTTCAACGACTATTCTGTATATTGTTAATTTATGTAGAATAGTCAATTTCAAAATGTATCCTTGTATATAATAAAACGCTATTGATTGTCAGACGATTTGGAATGGACTGATCGAGCGATAATTTGTATCATATTTCGTTGAACATTGGAAGGAGTTACATGAATACGTTTTCTTTCTATCTTCTTACTATCAAGTCTTGACATTTTAATTTATTGCATTGCATTTACACGAACTGACTTTTCTATATTTTCTATATGAAAGCTAGCTTTATGGAGCTAATATAATATAAGTATTTAATAGATATATGTAATATAGGAAATGCTAATTTTACTTAAATAATGTAATATTTTATCTAAAAATGTCAGTACATTTAAAAATGTATGTATTTGCCCATATTTATTGAAAATAATTATATTTTTTTAAGAAATTTTTTTTCCATTTATACACAGGATGAAACTATTGTTTGAATGTAAATATGTACGATAAAAAAACATTATATTTATAATGTTTAAAAATATATTTTTAATTTTTTTTTATTTTTATATTAATGTTTAAAAATATATTTTTAATGTGATAATATTTCTCCTAAGTGTCATTTTACAAGATCACGACAGTCATAATTATTTAGAATATTATTATAATTATAATGATGCCATTATTTAACTTCAAGAAAATCATTAATTTCGGCATTGTTTTGTTAATAAAATATTTTTAAATTGTAAATGAATCAAATATTTTCAAATTATCATAAAAAAATATATTTAAAAAAATATTTTACTCGCAAAACAATATCGAAGGTAATGTTTTTTCTTGATGTTACAATCTTTATAATTTATATATTTCAAATCATTTAATTAATATTAATTGTGACCTCGTAACATGTACGTTACGCGGTCGCGGTCATGAGAAAGCTATTGTGCGTGGAATATATTAGTCATTTAATTTACGTTTTAATTTTTTGTTTTTCATGTGCATAATAGCGAGTTTTTGCAATACCGCTTTTATTCAAAAGCTACAATCAGGATTATTTTTTTCTTAACAATTACTTAAGAAAAGAATAATGTGACTTTAGCGTTTACCGTATCTGGTTTTATTGCAAAAATTCTCTATTATAATTAAACTTATTAATTATATCAGAATCGCCACAATACTGTGATGAAATCAGAAAACTATCAGAGATATCGAAAAAACAATCAGGCAAATCAGAGAAAAGTCAGAAAATTTTACAGAATTATTTGAAAAATTAAAATTCTTGCTTTAATGTACATATATCACACCTATTTAGTTTTAGAATACTATCAATTAACAATTAAAAATGCAAGTAGTGTCAGCATATTAATAGTAATTTATATTATCATATGAAATTGATCTCTCAAGAAAATGTAAAATTAAATCCAATTTTCCAAATCAGAACGAAAATATAAAAAATTTGAAAATATTGGAAGTTAGGGAAAAATATCATTGAAAATTATGAAATTTTATTTTACTGGAACTCAGGGAAAGTTATAAAATTTTAGGACGAAGAATTTGTGACAACCTTGTGTACATAAGAAAGAAAAGAACAATACGAAAAATTATAAATATAGATAAACAGAGTAACAAGATTAAGTATTGTTAAAAAAAAACTTCATTTGTTTGTTGTCCCGCGCGCGTTCGTCATAACGTAATGATTCAATCGGCGTTTTCGATAAAGCTGCGCCGTAATCATACGCTTTACGCAAAATCTACTTTCGTTGTAATCGTCAAGTCTCGCTACTCTCGGCTCGAGTAAACCATTCAAACACTTTCTCTCTTACGTTCAAACTGTGTGTTGTTGTGAAACGTTATATTAACTGATAACTAACAATCATAACTCGCAGTGAACTTGTTGATGTCTCAATGCTTTTGTTATATCTTAAATTCTTTAGTGCGAATTGCGCAATTAATTGACATTAAACTTCTAGTTTGTTTTACATTCGATTTCCGCTTCATAAATTTCATCAGATTTCTCAACAGAATTTTATCGAGCAAATGTCAGTTGATCTATTAATTAAAAATATAAATTCCCGTATCGAAGAATTCCACAAGCTCATTCCAATCTCACAAATCGCAGATGTCACCTTCGTATAATGTCCACCGACAGTGAAAATTGCTCGGAATAAATAAACGTACGTCACGACCAGTGGAAGACTTCATAATTTGAAACGTTGCAAATGGCTGCAGCTAAGTTGAAACTTTACGGAAGCAATAAAGTCGCATTGTTTCGAATATTGATGAACACTTTATGATTCTACACGAATACTAATTAAATACTTGCACTGGAAAAAGATGATTGCATTAATTAGAATTCTGATTGAAATTAGACAATTCAAAATTTTCTGGTTCTATGTATTATAATTCTATAATTAAGATAATCAGAATTCTGATATGATCAGAATTTTTTGATACGTCCATTTTCAACCATAAATTTTTCTCAGTGTGTAAAAAGCTACTGTTTTTGTCTGGAATATATAAATTCGAAACATATATAACTTATATAAGTTTATATAAGTTTCCCTTTTTTCACTTTAAAATATTTACATAATTAATAAGAATTTCTTATAATAAATTTTTTTAAAATATTCGCGAAATCCATATTATAATGTCGGAAAAAATGTAAGATGTTTCATATGAATGATTTTTATGTAATATTTTATTTTATCAAATCTGCTCCTGTAACCACAATTGTGATTAGTTTACAATTAGACAGCTAAAATTACAATCAGTTATGATAAATATAATACTTTATATAAAAGTATACATACGAAACGTCTTAAATTTTTTTATTAGAAACATGTTCAAAAAAATAATAAGTGTATAAAAAAGGGCATGTGCTTATTGTTTGTTTTATAGAATCAGAATCCGTTTCGTTGCAAGAAGTATCAGAAAATATGAAAGATATAAATCGGTTCTACTAAAAATACTAATCGCAATTTTTTATTGTTTTGATTTCAGCATCGTAAATATCAAATCATTAGGGTAATTCCGGCAAATACGCCGCGCTGAGATTTATACCACAGAAGTTAGAAAAAATAGAAGGAATGGGAGTAATTTTCCTGCAATTGCTCTGTTATATGCCTTTATGTTATATTGTATTATGATTTTAACTTCTTACTGTTAATATTAATGAAATTATTGTGAGTTGAATCGATTTGTTACTGTAATAAGTAACGCCATCATAAATTATAATCTATATAAAAAGATTACTGTAGGTGTGTAAAAGTTAGTGATTATTTCGTGATACATACGTGTAGTGGAATAGTAAAGCATGTCGTGTAGCAAAATACAAGTGCTTTGCTTTCATATTGTTTGTTTAGTTTGTTATCTTGTATATCCCATCTGTTTGGGATATACGGCATTTTTAGCAAGCGGGATTTATGCCTAAAAACATATAAAGTACTCATATTGAATTCAGTGCACTACATGCAATAAACACATTATATGAAATATGTACCTCATGTCACTTGTAATATAAGTAGAAAGATTGTAATTATCATTTATTACTTTATATACATATTTACCATTTTCTTATTCCTTAATAAAACTTTATAAACACATTTTATAAGTTATAGTCATTATATATTTTATTGATATATATTATTTGTAAATTTTTCATCAGCCGTACATATTCCCCCTATCCCTATGAGTAGTATATTCCACTTTTATGTATCGGATATGCAGCAAAAATATATAAGGGTTTCAAAAAGTTTATTTTTTAATATGAAAAATAAATATTTCGGATTTCTAATATTTTTTTCATAGTAGTAGACAGTACAAAGTTTTTACTGATATAGTTCGTTTACTATAAATATAGTAAATAATACTTAATAAATTAAGTTTTTGATAGGTGAGGCCAGAGTTACCCTATATAAAAAAATGGCAGCATTTTATGCTCCATAAATATTAATCTTGTTAAAGTCATTTCAATAACAAAAATCTATGTCGTAAGGCGTACAAAGGAAAAACACGTAATTACATTTTTTTCTAATGATAACATCAAGCTTACATTAATAAGAGTAAGGCTAATGATATCTTCCAGGAAAATTAAAAAAAGTTCAAAATATAATGTATTTAAACTATATGAAAATAACATATTGTATTTGTGGCAAATTGTTTGTTTGTATTGTAATATTTATTCAATGCGGTTCGCAAAATTGCGAATAATCATTAATAATGCGCGTCGCGAATAAGTATCATGTTTATATAATATCTTTACACAAAAAAACTTTTGTTTTTATTAAATGCATAAATAAATAAATAAATATCGTATGTACATGTATGAAAACGCAATCGGTTTTCTGTTTTTCGATTCCGAGGACTATCTGTTTATTCAATATTTCATTATTCAATATTTATGCAAATCCATCGAATTGCACACTCGTAACTCGTACATTCTCTTGATCGGATTAATCGAAACAGTCTCGTACACGGAAAAAAACGCAAATTATACTATGTAAATATAGAATTCACGCTTTGACTGCATAGTCGCGTGTTAACGTTGAATTATTGATAAAAGTCGTTTCTACGTCCGACCATTATATTCTTTCATAGCATAAAGTTTAATCCTTCGCGTTTTCATCTTTTGTTATAATGGAATTTCTTAATTTTACAGCTGACGTATGAAATTTAAAAGTTTTATTCAGTGTCTAAAAATTATCATATATGTATCAAAAGCTAATTTCCATATATCTTGTATAATTACTAATATTACATCTTGTACCAATATTATGCGATATTGCGAGACATTCTTTCGAAGAATTTGCTTACGAAAGAATTAAGAGAAAGTGCGACTTGCATGGTTGATTACGTACGCAAGTTTCAAACAATTCCTGCGTATGGCCTATTTTGGTTAAAATTAATTGAATTAATTGCTGATTAAGATATTAGGTCGAATACTATTTTAAACAGAAACAATGGAAATCAAGGCACATTTAAAGTAAAACATAATCTGATATTTAAATTTACTTAATTGTGAATACGTATTACTTGAACAGTATATAGACATTCACGTGGCATTGGGCGCATAAAGGAAACATTTAGAAAATGAATAAACTGTGCAAATGACGATGTCGTTTTTTTTTCTATATTGAGTTATATGCAATTTTTTTCTATATTGAGAAACAATTCTGATTGAAAATAAACGAATTAAAAAATTCTCAATCAGAATTTTTATTATTTCAACTAGAATTATAATAGAATTATAATAAAATTTATAATATATAATATAAATCAACTAAAAAATTCTAATTTGTCTATTCTTTAAAACATTATTTTTTAAATAGACTGACAAATCAGAATTTTCTGGTTAAATATATTATAATTTTAAAGTTGTAAGATAATTACAGAACTCTGATATGATTGATATAATCAGAATCTTCTGTAATAGTTCGTTTATTTTTAGAAATTTTTTTCAGTGCAGATATATTAGAGAATCTCACAACAATTTAAAAGATGTTGCGTTAAACGTAATTATCGAAATATAGGAAGACGATTGTGAGCCATGTGATTCAAACGCAACTTATATATATTTTTCAAATATTTTTTTTGTGCATTAAGTGATATGTACATATCTGTTCTTCGAGTAACATGTATCCGTAATAAAAAAAATTCAAGTATCAGATTATTGTTCGCGATTTCTGCCTTGATCGTGATTATTGTGACCGAACGTGAGGGTTTTTACCTTGTAATCTTTATCGCGTTATTATTCATCGCGATAATGTAATCTCCAATTGTGATTAATCGAAATTGTACGAGGAAATTCACAGCAGTTGTTGTAAACAAAATTCGCTGTTATTGTTCTTAATTACAACTCGAAGCAATATTCCGTTCGCGATTGAAAAAAACGATAAAGTCATAATTACGTTCGCCAGTATTATTTAATCTTTATTACGTGTCGTTCATATAATTGGCTGTATTACTGCGAGACGCGGTAAGTGAATACAACTTTCTATTATACTCTCGGAGAACACTATAAATAACGCGAAATTACATTTACTTAAAAATCATAAAATAAATGTCGATTGAATTCGTGCTATATAAATCATGGAAATATTATCATTTTCTCTGCTTTCTTATTTCCATTATTTACCTTTCACTGAAATGTATATTACATATTGCGTACGCGAAACCTCTTAATTCATTACAGCTGATCCGTCAAATGATTCATAACAATTTATCGGTTAAATATAATATTAATGTAATATAACGTTTGTTATTTATTATTTATTTAAATATTCCATTATTTTGATATTTTGATATTCTCTTGATAAAATCATTCTCTTATGAATATCTAAATTGCTAAAATCATATTTAACAAATTTACATTTCCTTGTTTAAGTGAAATGAAAATAAAAATTAAATTTATTGGCTCCAAGAATAAATCAAATATATAAGTAAATGTTTATATAATATTTTTTATTAACTCTATAAAGCTACCAGGACCAAACCAGCACAATCAAATCGAACTTATCAGAATTTTTAGTACTTATTTTGTACTAAATTGTATTAGTTAATGATAATTTTGTGAAAAATTAAAAACCGCCATTTTGAAAAAAACCATAGCGCTAATAGTTTAATATTAAGCGGAGGATCAATTCAAAAATATGTGATCAATAAAAAAAAGAAAGAAAAATAATATTAAGAAATTAGTAGGATTGAATTTGTATTATTTTATACTGCCAAAAATAATTCTATATCATGTGTCAATTTAAACAAAACAGTGGCACTGCTGATTTAAGATTTAAGCTGGCAGGATCATAAAAAAAACAATACAAAAGCAAAAATTAACACAACTGAATTTGTTCTAATTTATACATATTGAAATTAAACTAATATTTTATATGTTTTCTCTTTAAAATGACTTTATTATTATATACTTACAATTTATGTAGCATTCCATGTCAAACCGGCACATTTGAAACATCAATTTATTTTTTTTTTAATTTGCTAACATATTCTACAGCTAAAAAAGTGAGACAGACAAAAGGTGTTTTGCGAAAAAAATGTAAAATTTTTTTGTGAAGCTATTGAAAATTGTAAGTTGCAGAAATTCATAAAGAACGTCTCCGTACATTCAAATTATTATATTATTGTCGTAATATCATTAGTCGTACAAAAAAAATGTAAAATTTTTTGAGATTAAAAGTCCGATTTTAAAGATTTTAAATTGTTCTATGGGAAATTATGAATTTTTTAACT
>Ga0157363_1007942_pt1 | contig 10069 bp, 3 predicted proteins | sample AttsexASBM1_FD_111477 | JGI IMG/M metagenome (GOLD analysis project Ga0157363, IMG submission 111477) | Fungus gardens microbial communities from leaf cutter ant in Ribeirão Preto, State of São Paulo, Brazil - Atta sexdens ASBM1 | ecosystem: Host-associated > Fungi > Mycelium > Unclassified ...
ACTGTACGACGCGCGAGATCGCGAGAAAGAGAGAGATCGATCGATCGATCGACGGCTTTACGTAAGTAAGGTACACAGGATTACGACGGTTTTTCTTACGAGCGACAATTGCGCCTGCGGACATCGGATAGCGCTCACGTGTCTCTCCACCTTACCCATGCCGTTAAAAGCGAGGGTTGAACAATTATTTGTTGGTGGTGGGGGGTGGGGTTGTGTTTATACGTTACCAGTGGTAAGACTAATCTCCATGGCACGTTGACGATGACCGAGGACCTTGAACTGAGGCAGGGAGACCTCGTTGCTGACCCCGACGCTGTTCGGGCCCTCGTTCCACTTGTACCGGATGTCCCTCATCGTGTATCCGACTGAAAAAATAGAGAGACCCCCCGCGGTTGGTACGTACCTTCGCGGAAGCCCTCAAACGCATTTCAGTTCCGAGGGGGCCTCCACTTACCTCGCACCCCCATCAAATCTTACGAGTCCGCTCTCTTTCACTTTTTCCCCTTTCTCTTTGTTCACAATTTTCGTTCTTTTCTTTCTTTCTATCTATCTGTCTCTCGCAGTTTATCTTACTCTCTGTCTTTCTCTATGAGGGATACCTTTGCGAAGAGAGCTATCGAGAGCCCAAATTAAACTGACTTTAAAGGAACATGTGGGCGGAATATTTGGCGTGTAATGAGAGATCGTAATGGCTGATCTTCTCGATTGTTGTTTACGATCGAGAAGTGGAAGGCGTATCATTTGTATTTACGAGTCCGTTGTGTCGATTATTGTTTTGATGGTGATGGTTGTGGATAGTGGATATTAGGTCAAAGGTGGACGTAATACTATTCCTGAAGCAATTTATATGCTCAATATTACGTATGTTATAAAGCTATGGAAATCCATTATCCGCGCATTGAAAGGAAATCTAAATTTAAAGTTCTAGTAGAGCAAAATGTTTCATCTTCTGTAGGTCAGTATTGCTACACAATGGTAGTAAAAATAAAAATAATACAACGTCCACACATACACACATATACACACATTTATAATGAAGAGGGAAACCAAATCTAGGAATTATGAGTACGTGTGACTCAAGTCTGCATCTTTCTTAATATTTTTAAATAAAAACCAATGAGTCGATCAGTCGATCGGTCGAAATGAATGATCGTAAGACGTCGTTGTCTCACTGAACAAGCTTGTTCTTATATAATTAAATGTGTTCGCGAAAAGATAATACAGTGAAATAATACGGTGCATATCGATGCGGATAAAAACAGGATTCGTATTATATATGTATATATGCTCACACATGACTTGTCTAATTCTCGTTGCATTTTATATACATTTGTATATATACATTTATATATACATTTGTATATATAAATACATATGTCTTGATCAGAGCTGGACATAATCATATGAATATAGTACCGTATGAATATAGTGCATATTCTCACATATTTTTAAAACGAAAATATTTTGCCATTTCGCTCTGATGACTTTATTTATTATGATTTTTTATGATAATTATATAATCGACATTTCTACACAATATATGTATGTATATATATATATACATACATATGTTAACCACACGAATTTCTGGATCAAGTTTAGAAGGAAGAACGAATAAGAGGGGAATATCTACCTGTAGATAGGTGTATGGTTGTCTGTCGTTGCCTGTGACCGAGCACGCGAAACTGCGGTAGTTCCACCTCGTTCGAGATGCCGACCGACTGTAGGCCGGAGTTCCATTTGTACCGAATATCGCGCATTGTGTATCCAACTGCCGGGAGAACAAGAACACAAATATCTTCGCTCTAACATACAATAATTAGACACTGAGGTAGTGTTCAGTTTGGAATGGAAGGGCGGGTTCCTCGGGGAATACAGTAATTGAAGCAAACTTATTGCGCGAGCACCTAAAGCGGTTCCCGTTGCATCATGATTCAATTCCGTCGCACAAATTTCTTTTCACGTGGAATCGATTTAGGATGCCCTTCGTGCCATCATATCATAAACGTCATCGAGATAGGCATTGTGATATCTTAACATAGTCATTCAGTGATTTTTCAAAAGTCCGAAAAGAGTACTCTCAAAATTTTTCCATAAAACTAATATCAAAGAGAAGAGCTGTTGTGAATTCTGAATCTCTTCTTAAAAATTAAATTTATGGTGTAAGTATATATAGAGACAGTTTTATCTTTATGAGTTTTGGCTTTTGATACTTTATTTATATAAAAAGAATTTGGAATGTTTTGCATTGATTCATTTTTATTGATTGATTCTTTAATTATAAAATAATGCCTTCTGAAGCGTCTCTGATGTTTTCAAAACCGAATTTACGGTCATTATATCCAAGGCCACGCGGAAATTAACATCAATCAATGATATTCTTCTTTGCATTGTGAGATAAAGATTCTTTCTCTGTGAGATAAATGCAGCGTGCTGATCTTGGCGATTCGTCTATTGTTCATTCCTACTAATCCTGCGATCGAGTTTTGGCGATTATCGATCATAATTTGCGCTTATTTGTTCTCTAATTTCTCCGCGCGGCCTCCAGCACGTACATACCGCATCGAGAAACATTCCTCCGTAACTGAATCTTAGGTGATTACGATCGTTACACCGCATTCCAGGCACCAAAGTGGCATTCCGTCGCGGTAGTGGCTACATTGCGCGAGCATCGGCCAAACGAGGATTAAGCGGTACGCCTCCGAATGTGCCAGATTAATTGCTTTTGTTTTTGGAATCCGATTTTGAATACCATCTCGTTTGCATCATGTTCGGTACGCCGCGATTCTGCACAGTGGACACAGTTGCATGCGGCGTCGCGCAAAATCATGATTTCGGTAATGACATTACGATTCGCAACAGGCGTGTTCAACACTAACGATTCGAAACTCTAGAAATACCAAGTTTTGTTTATTCATAGCGTCTAATATAAAAATTTATATATATTTGTTACATTAATAAGAGAATAGTGAAGCTGACTGTTTTACACACATTGTCTTAGATATATTTTATACAATATTTAACTTCTTTTTTCACGTTTAATTGCATTTCTTATTATAAATATTCATTATACTTGCAAATAAATTTAAAAATTTATATAATTAAGAAATTACATTCGCAAGCAAGAATGATCACGTCTAAAAAAATATTTACGAAAATATTACGTGCATTTATTCGTTCATTCGTTCGTTATTTCTGCCGATGGTCGTCGCATAATTGAGTGCAGCGTAGATAAAAATTGATTTTACAAAGTTTTAATAAAGAAGTCCTGGATTGGGGGCAACATTAAGCATCACGAGGGGTAAAAAGGTCAGAAGAGAACGAGAGGAAGATCGTGATAGTGGCTGTTGAATACTGCAGGGAGAAGGACGCGGCAACATTAGCAAAATACCGAGGACTATGGTAGTGGCAGCAAGTTTAAGGGTTTAAGGCGAAAAGTGGAGAGTGTATAAGTAGATATGGAGAAAAAAGCAGAAAGAAAAAAATAGAGTTTTGTGCTCGACATACTACAGTGACACATACAGGCTCGGGAGGATTAGGTTTACATGTTTAAATTTACATAAATATATATATATATATATATATATATACATATATATGTGTGCTACATGCTTTACGCTGCGCATTTCACCTACTATGCTGCATGCTCCATGCTACATGCTCCATTCTCCATGCTTTATGTTTTGCGAGAAATTCGAATTTCCATACCGGCTTCCTATCCCTGAACAATATTATCGAGGCCTTTTCGAATTATCGAGGTTTGAATTAGGATTCAATAAATCAGGCATTTGGTGTGTATATACATTAAGAAGGAATTGCGTTCCTGTGATGATTCTTTTACTTTTACGTAATGTAATAATCTAGATCTAGAGTGTAGAAATTCCTGGAAAGTGCGATTTATCAAGCAATCATTACTGATGAAAAATTACAAAAATTTTTGAATGATATTTTTATGTGGAAGTTAAAGCTATTAAAAAATATTTTCAACAGACAATTATCATTACGAAAACGTCATTACGAAAAAGAAAAAGAAAAGTAACGAACTATATACCTTTAAATATATCACTTACTTATTTTTTTATCCTGTTCTGAGGTAGACCAAATTAAATAATCACATGCCGATACATGCGGTTGCCGCACCATATATGTATATTAGATAATATCTATTGCTCTACTATACGTACAAAAGTTGCTCAGAGGGCGGGTAGGGGAGAGTAGGAACACGTATACCGGAACAAGTCGCAGATCAAAATCAAGTTATAAGCAAATTCATAGGCATACCGATAACGTGACCACAGCCTGGTACGCCATGGGTAATGTTACAGTATTTTCTTTCTTACATGCGCTGGGCTAGATGCACAATGCGTTTTAATTCGGTCGGACCATTGTCGACACGTCGATTTTGGATTTAGCCTCCTTCGGGGCTGGCCGTCGTCGGCCCTTACTACGTCCCCGGACACGAGGCTCAGTGCTATATGTCGGAGGCCCTTCAGGTTCGGGGAAGAAGGGTTGGTAAAGTGATAAGTTAAGTGATGGCGGTGGTCAGTGGTAGTAGTGAGAGAGTGGCAAAGTAGTGATAGTGTTTGAACAGCGCACTTTCGTCGCGTTTTTGATCTCGGGGTCGATTTACGGCGACTGCGCGCCGAGAGCTCTCGTATGTATATATTTACAATTGTGCGTGTGCTTTAGTGGTATATCTAGTTCAGCGTGATCTCTCTCTCTGAACATATAAGTCTTTTCCGCAGGAAATCACCGTCAATCTCGTAGATGGAAACGGATTCCATTCTCTATATAGATGTATTCGTTACGTACGTGGACTACATACGTTTTATTCAATGTTTCTGTTATTGTCGAGCATAAAATAAAAAATGTTCGCTCAATTCACGCAGCTCCTTGATAAATGATTATTATAGTTTTAATGATTGTTATTGTTGTATGTATTGCACGTATGTAATCCACGAGAAATTTTTCTTTGATAGGCGACAGAGTGTAGAAAGAGGAGACGTCGTGTGTATTTAGATATTCAATGGTAGGTACGTGCACACGGTCATTATTCGTATTCATTTGTCGAATGACCGAGCGACCTTCGAGAAATCACGCGTTCAACTAAGACCGACGTGACGACTCACGGTCAGCAATAGCTTGGTAGAGTGGAGACCCTTCGGAGGATGCTCGTAAACGTATACATTCGCATACGGTCTTTGCGTAGGATGTGACAAAGCGTGTCCTGTAAACGTATTGATAGTTGGATTTGATGCGTATCGCTTTTTTTTTTTGATGGTTGAAGCTATCTCATGAGAAATGCAGAATTCGAATCTTTATCGCTTTTTGCCGTGAAAGTCGCAGTCGTTTCATGTCGACGAGCATATGCGGTAACGATATGCGATCTGCTATGATCTGTGATTACTGCAAATTGTACGTCTGCTCTCATCCTTGGTTATGGTACTGCACGATTCTGTATATTTTACGAAATGGATTTAGTGAAACATGAGAGTAAGATAAGATGAGAATAATTTTACTTCGCTCGTATGTTGAAAGACCATGAGAAATTGACGATTGCAAAAATATACTCGCAAACTAGTACCCTTGTACCCTTGTTCAACATTGTGGAGATACAAAATCGATATCATGAGAGGTAATAATATCCCGTTTAATGGCTAAATTAAGAGCGAAACGATGTTCGTGACCCGACACTTTTCTATCTGAAACTAATCAAGAAATTCTCTAGAGTTCTACAAATTCGGCGCCTTTCTGTCTTTTCTTTTTATAGATCTCATCGGCCACGATACGTTTCAAGCAAAATTCGCACTCAGAAACGTCCGTCAAATTGAATTTACGATTATAAATAGGAACCAAGAATTTGGGCCAATCATAAAGTTGAACCACATGAGAACTGCGGCCGTAATATTATTAACTTACATCCCTTGGTAGTATCTAAGCAAAGAATAATGTGTTAAGATTAGTGAATATGTATATCTGTGAAATAAAGTCTTAAAAGCTTTTAGAAATATTAAATCAAATTATTAATCTTAATTGTTTTACGGCACAAAGCGATATTTATCTTCTTAGTAATCATTCTATTGACATTGATTAACTTTAGTTGAGGTTTGGCTGCCTGTTTACTTCTTCGTGGAAAACTTCGATTAGAAAACGACAAAGATTCAATCGAAGTTAAGTAAAAGTTAATGAAAGCCTGTAAATCTTACGAATCATCTCGAAAGTTTAATGATTTGTGCGAGTATTCTCCTGTAATTCGTGATGGGAATGTATCACGACAACTTATAACGATCGTAATAACTTGTATTCGAACAGTCCGACCAATTAAGGGCGAAAGGGCGTCCGCGAAAGTCCGAGCTTTCTACTCGACGAAACTAATCGACTAACTTGGTCGGACTCCCTGCGGTATCTCGTATGCTGGACTTCCGGTGACCCTTCGACCCTATTCCACGACCGACTGAGTTTTAATATAGATCTTTCAGCGGGGGTGAGTTGAAGACAAACTTTTTCCATCATCCCGTATAAATCAGTATGGTTTCCGTATGCCTAGCATGACCGAAGATGTCAAATGAGAAGCGTGCAATTATTAACGTTAACCATTTTCAGCATCTCAAAATTTTACCCTTATAAATCTTGTATTTGCATTTCTGCAAAAATACGAATGCGATTGTTATCATATGTGATTTGTTTGTGTATATTTTTAATTATTCATTATGTAATCACTATGATATTGATTTCATGAATCTGACTGTATTGTGTTGACTTATTCAGATAATTTGTGCAGAACACAAATTATTAATATCAGTATTAATGAATAACGGTAATTATTTTATAATGTAAACGCATGTGAGAATAAATGACGAAACAAAGAAAGAGACGTTTGAAATTCTCTTGCCTTTTTGTACATTAATACACCGTGCAATTTGCAGTACTGACGGCAATCAACACGAGCTCGTGACAGTGAAACGTTAGCGCTACCACACACTTTGACGTACACACACGCGCGCGCATTCACACTCGCACTCATACTCACACACACACACATATGTGATAATCTGATCTTCTCATATGTGTCTCCGCGCATTGGGATGTTCCCACAGCGCATCATAGCTCCTGGTCAACCTACGATTTCTATGCTTATAGTCTAACGGAGCGACTCGATTAATCGAGACGTGTTTCGTCGACGACTCAGTTGTGTATACAGTGCACGCATCGATACAGAGGCCGTTGTAACGGCACGGCGCATCGAAGCTCCTTATTAAGGTGCTTATTGACCGCACACTGTGCTCAATAACAGAATCGGGCTTTTATTGTTAATCATATTGCGTGAAACAAATGAGATTACATGTGCTTTTCGGTTCCGATTATTTGAGAGTGTATTATTAATCTTAAAGAGAATCATCTTCTCTTTTTTTATTTCTTTTTAGGATTTAGAAGAGAAGAAAGAATTTATTGGATTACTTAAATCGTATATTCACTTTTTTTTTTCGTTCATCGACTTTCGCGCGCGCTTTGCGAGAGAAAAGTGAAAAGGAAGAGGCTGCAATAAATGTCCGATTCTGCAAGTCCATGTTGTTACATACGTACAATCACCGTGTATGGAATAAAAAAAGAAACCCAATCAGTGTGTGAGTGAGAGCGGGTGAGTGAGCGAGTGAGTGAACGAGGTGAATGGGAGTGATTCTCATTTGTGTGGTTGACTGATCGTGTGAGTGAGCGTGTGAAGTGGCGAGTGACGGACAGACAGACAGACAGATAGACAGATAGAGAGGGAAAGATAGAAAAGAAAGAAGGAAGTAAAACCTGATGTCGAGAAAAAGGCGAGAGGGGAGGCATATTGGGGGAGGAAGAAGGGAAGGAGGAAAAAATGGAGAGTGACGGGTTGTGGAAGTTGACAGTATTCTCTGTGTGAGCGTGTAATAAAGGGGGAGCACAAAGTTTTCTTTCTTTTTAATGCTTGACGCAAATATACACACAGTAGAAGCGTCTTTCTATGTCTTTATCTGAAAAAAAAAGGGTTCAAAGCGATGTACAATTGAATCGCATTGAATCAGCGGCAATCGGCTATCGATAAGGATATTTTCTGCGTATCGCTTTCGGCGTTATCCTCGAGTTACATGCACGAGTTCACATGCTGGAATTGATCGTTCGTTTTTATTTTACAATCTGCTTCAGCGAGAACAGTAGATATGACCAAACGGATATATGGCTAATCACAACGCTAGAATAACATTGCAGATTTTTTTAGAGATACAATTGATACTAATAGTAATTTCTCAAAGATTTCAATTGTTATTTCTATCAAATGATGCTATTATGTTTAACAGCTTTACGATATAATAATAAGTTCAATGAAAGGAATATTATAATAACATCTTACATATTGAATTACATTTATCTTGATTGACTCTCTATTTGTTAGAAGCTTTTGACAACAATTTTTCTCTTTTAAAGTTACGTGCACGTGCTCGATGATTGACGTCAAAAAGATACGGCGAGTCGATTGTCATTTTGAGAAGTAATATATTGTTGAAGTGCACAGGTCTTTCTGACTTCTTATAATATGCGCAAAAGTATGTGTATGTTAGTAGAGTAGATTGGGACTATTCCATCTGTTTCAACTTTGAAGTAGGTAATATGCATACGAAAATTTATGATAGCAAACAATATCTTTTTGCAATGCTTATAATTATATTATACATGATTATTCCTTGAGACCATGAGTATAACCTTTAATAATCAGCATGTTTGCATGCTGTTCAGAATCGTAAATATTATCAAAAAATGAATGAAAAAGTCCCGTTCTATCCTATGTCGAATAGAAGTAGTAGCGAAAATGTCGAATTCTGTGAAATTATATTTCGTTCGTTTGTATGCATCTATATAATATATATATATATATATATATATATATATAAGTATATATATATATATATGTACATACGCGCGTGTTGCGTACTTACAGCTCTCGATCTCGATATGACACAGTTGCCGGTCCATCGGGAAATATTGCAAGTTCATGGGACACGACGCTGTAATCGTTAAGCTGAAACATATTCAAGCAAAACTCGTTAACAATTGCTTCTTAACAAAATATTTCATGATATACAAATGCCAATCCATTTGCATCCGAGTAACGTTGAATCAATGTGCAGAAATTAATTCGTAGTCGACCTCATTACGCCCGAGTCACATCAGAATAAACGGATGTGAGAACCAATCCGTATCGATTCGATGCGTACCGTTAATACTATTCTTGTCTTGTCGATGAGACGTATTATACGAAATGCTACAGACATACGTATCGCATGATTCATACATGTAGACAGTGATCGATGACTTATGCTCTGAGAGAAGCAGGGAAGAATTATTCACGCAAATGAGCGCGCGCTCGTTGCTTCATCGATATTCTTCCTCCATTCCCGACAGCGAGCGGCTCGATTCGGTACTTCCGATCCGGAAGTCGAGGATGTAATATAATGGAACGATATTGCGCGAGGGAGTGCAAGTTAGGTATGCATGGATCGCCTGAATATAGCTGGCGCGTTAATACCAGAACACTCCTAGGTGCTCGAAAGGGAGATAGATACGAGAAATGATACGAGCTGTGTTAGACAAGAAGGGGTGGAGGCCGCTACAGAGAACAAATTTGTCGTGCCGAATACAATTGGTCCCAGAAGTGCCACGAATGTTCTATGGTGATAGAGGATAATGAGAAGCTCGATTTACAGTCGGCGAAAAATACCATGTACGTTTTCTTTCGGACGATGAAAGTAACAGGATTAAATTTACTTAATTGACTCATGAATATAGAAAGAAAGACCTTTTAACCTTTATTATTTACCTAACGTAGCATATCATATATTTTTCCTTTTTTTGTCATTTAAATTAAGCGTCGTCATTATGGTAGAAAAAAAGATCCGCTTAGATGACTTTTAAACTTGGATTTATTATAAAAAACAATTTGACACTTAAAAAATATTACTACGTAAAAGTTATATGTGTATGTATATATGTATGTATATATATATATATATATATATATATATATATATATATATATATATTTGTG
>Ga0157363_1007943_pt1 | contig 10069 bp, 6 predicted proteins | sample AttsexASBM1_FD_111477 | JGI IMG/M metagenome (GOLD analysis project Ga0157363, IMG submission 111477) | Fungus gardens microbial communities from leaf cutter ant in Ribeirão Preto, State of São Paulo, Brazil - Atta sexdens ASBM1 | ecosystem: Host-associated > Fungi > Mycelium > Unclassified ...
ATGTTTTACATGAAAGTACTAAAATATTTTAATGTCGCGCGTTCGCGTTTATTCATATTATTTAATTTTATGCAATAAATTATCAGAAAAACAATTTAAGCAATAATAGAATTTTTCAAATAGTTATAGAGGAACTTGTTTAGTTCTTAAAAATATAATTTTTAACAAATAAATAATAACTGAAGAAAGAGAATAATTATTGCATATTCAGTCTTAACAAACAAAGAACTATGATTTCTATCGCGAGTATAATTTTTTTATAAATCATTGAAAACTGCGTCTTTATTATTTCACTAAAATATATATAATTTTCATATTCGTGATGAAAAAGCATACGACGCGTATGTTAATCCACTAAGTACACGCAAGAGTATGCACCAAGTTCATGCATACTCGCTGTCATCATTATACGCCGAAGTTTATTACGCCGCCATTATTATGGAACTTTCCGCGATACGTCGACTTGTAACTTGACGTTGAAGCCTCGATAAATGAAGTTTAAGCATTTAAATGAACGATCGAATACGCCGATCTTTGAAAAAGTGATAAAATTAATTTCCAAACTCTAATTGATACATGTCTTGCATTACTTAATTTATAATTAAAGGACTTAGCAACATATAGATTAATTTTATTTAATATAATGCACTTTTATCATCTGCAATTGCTTAATTTAGCTCTCATACTCTTCTCTCATATTTTTGTAAGTCATATTTTTGTTTGAATACGCGAAATCTCTTTCTACTCCGTTTCATTTAATACCTTCAGTCTTGAAAACGATAGTTCACGCAAGACATTGCAGGTATTCGCAGATCATGACTTCCTGATTCAACAGACAAGAGACACCCTTTTTTTAACTCATGTGCATGTAGGACCCTCAGTGGTACCACTTGAAAATTGGCCTTCGCACATTCTGTCCTTCTATCTATCTGCCTCTTCAGATTTTCCGATACGCGCGATAAAATGCAGGTATACATTCGGATATTTTCTCCCCTTTTCTCTCTCTCTCTCTCTCTCTCTCTCTCTCTCTCTCTTTCATTCTTTCTCTCTTTCTTCTTTCTACCCTTCGAAAGAGACTGGGTTAACCCGTTATCTGAATTGGGAGTTCCCCTCGCGATGGATTTTCCGCAATAAGTTCCGGACCCACTTTTTTCCCACTGGAAACTACGTCACCTGTGTCGTTTTCGGGATTACTTTTGTCGGTTTGTGTTGTTAGGACACCCCGTAGAGAAAAGGACGAATGAACGTAGCGATTGCGAAAATCGTGTGCGAGCGTGAGTGAGAAGGAGAAATATATGTCACCAGAGGAATGAAGTACAATGGGGAACAGCATTATTGGCTTTTCAAAATGGTATTTACCGAAAATAACCAATCTGAAGGGATAATAGTTCGACTCGTGACACCCAGGACAAACGATCGGCACCCTTTATTTCCCTTAAGTTCCATTCTCGCGAGTTTCCATCGATCGTTTATATTTTAGCTTTAGGACTAATTATTTTTTGATTAATTGATATATTTATATTATTTATTGATGAGTTTAAAAGTCAATATTGATTTTAATAATCTATTGTTTACGTAGATCTAATATATTTCAGAATGTCATAAAACTCGATTGTAGATTAATTTCTTTAATATATTACTTTAAATACGAAGCACCACTACGATCTGAATGTTAAGATGTTGAACTATTATATAAATTTCATATAAATGAATTAATTTCAGAAATGATAATTGCATGCCGATATGGTTGTCGGACTTTCAACGCAATCAATTTGAAATATTAACAATCTCCTCAAATTCCCCAAATTAATCTTAAAAAACTGTAAACTTATTGCGAAAAATATTGCCTCGGTCGGGAGTCGAATCCGGATCTCTTGCATTCCGTGCGAGCGTCCTAAGCCTTTAGACTACCGAGATATTTCTTTAATTTCTTTAATTTATAATTAATGCAATTCATAATATAAGTACATTTTATTGAAAATTATTAATAAACAGGAAAGATTCAAAGGAAATGAAGAAGAAAAAGGTGATAATATTCATTTTATAAGATATAATATTGTTTCAAACTAGAATATATAATATGCACAACATTTGTATGAAAAGAAGTGTCGAATTTAACTATTTGGCAATAAAAATGTTTCGAAAATTCTGATACATCATTTAAGTTTATATATTTATTATAATTATTCTCTATGGCAGTTATGAAATATTCAAACAATCGTGCTCTTACTACATCACAATATATCATAATATTATATCACAAATATTAAATTAGTTACAAATTAAATCTAACATGATCAAAAAGATTCTACATTTTATTATTAATATTAAAACATTATCATAATAATTATTATGTTAAAAATACATTTCTCATTCAAATTTATAGTAAAAATATATCAAAAATTATTCTTTTTCTTAAAATCGACGAAGAGAGTTGGCTACAGTAAAAGAAAGCTTTCTCCAAATGAATTTTATCCCCTCACGCGACAAGCAATCACGAAATCACGAATCATTTTTTATTGTCAAGAATTAGTTCTCTCGCTGTTTTTTATATCACTCAGACTCGAGTGGAATTCCACTGTAGACTTGTGCGACTCTTGACGTAGCTCGCGGGGGAAATTGACCCCCGAAGGAAAGGAAATCGTGCGTATTCGAGCGTGTCACGTACACGCGGCGCCAAGACGTTCCTCCGACGCGTTATATTGCTTCAAGAAGAAAGAAGAATAAGAGGCCGCGTACGCATACGTGCATGCAAGGCGGCGGGAGCGATGGGCTGGAAGAAATCGAAGGGCGAATTTCATCAAAGGCGGCTGCTAATACGGAAATTCTGCCCCTTTTTCCTCAGCCCTAAGTTATCCCTGTTTGTATGCTTCTGACTGAAGCCTGCCAGAATTTTTCGCAAGGTGCCAAGTGCATGCCGATAGAATACATAATATATATTTTGTTTAAAATTATATTAGAACGTTATATTTTATATGCAATACATTTCCATTTTGCTATAATTAATAATGATTGCTTAAAACAAAATGCTCTTATATTAATTAATACTAAGATAGAATTTATATAATATTAAATAGTTATGGTAGATTATAGTATTATCCATTGGGATTAGACAATTGTTATACTTCATGCTTCAGAATAAACAAAAAAAAGAAATGTTGTATCATGTAACCACAAATTCTATTATTGAATCATAATTTATATAAAATATCATTTTATCTACGTGCTTTCTAAATATTTTTGAAAAATTAATATACAGTAATGGTACACAAAATTTTACACGAAATGTAAATGTTAAAATACAACATTATTTTTTACTTCTTGTTTAAAATTCATTATTTAAAAAATAGAGGCATACGTATTTTTCAACTACTCTTTTCATATTTCCAATCATGTTATAAGAATTTGTACGAATTTTTTTCAAGAAACTATCCTTGTCGATGATAAAAGATGGACAGAGAGAAAATCATTTGGAACGGATGGATGCTGATAGATTCGGTAGAAGATTCAGGAATATTTTTCCGCCCTTTTGCTCTTCGTCGGCCCAAAGACTTCCATCCCTTCAGGCACCCTGATTCGAAGTTTGTCTTTTCGCGCGTCCTCTCGTTACGTATTCCCACCGAAGGATAAAGGTTCTGGATCCGACGGATTGCAGAAAGAGACTGGTAAGTGGGAACAGGGCAAGGAGGATAAAGACAGAGGGAATGATAAAATCGGTAAAAAGACTTCGTAAAAATCAGAGCGTGTTGGGAGTACGGAATCGGATCCTTTCCGGCGTTGCGTCGCAACGCGTCGCGTCGCATCGGGAAAATGGCGAAGGTATACCCGGGCAAAATCAGAAAGGACAGCATAAAATCAAAGGGGAATGGGACGATGTGTCTCATAGATACACTGAAAGAAATAATAGAAGAGATTTTATATCTTCCATTTTTCGACACACAAGCTTTTTACTCATCAAATACATATATTATTGTACGTTTGAGAAAAATATGTAAATATACCTAAAAAAAAACATATTTATTACTTTTACGTTCATATCTGTACGATCTATAATGAAACGAAATAAAATTAAAAATAGTAGCAATTTATAATCGTAAAATGTCATTAAAAATGATAAATGTAATTTTCTTCACATAACAGCTATTACGTTTTTCTTGAGTAACATATTTTTTACGATACAATATTTCCAGCATTGATAAATTATCGATTTGCAATGGAAAGTATACTTTCAGGCTACTTTCAGGTTACTTTTTCTTGATGAAAATCTAGAACATTGAACACACCCATTACGTAGTTTTAAGAAAATGTATCGATCAGGATAATCTCTCTCTTTCTCTCTCTTTCCGATATCCGCGGATCAGATCGGATATTCCTCAAGTCGCGATCATTTCAATTTTGCCTAACAGCATCTGTTTTCCATATTTTTCTCTGCACTTTCTTCTCTATCACATGTCGTCCTACACCCAGGACCACATTCGCTTGTGGTGATTTTGGAAGGTGGAAGCCCAAGAACAGAGAAAAAGAGAGAGAGAGAGAGAGAGAGAGAGAGAGAGAGAGAGAGAGGGGATATGACGGCAGAAGGTGTAAGAGGAGAAAGACCAGGCGGTGGCGGCGACAGTGGCCAGGGGTTGCGAGGGTGGTAGAAGGACGTGCCTTCATTTGTTTCAGCGGGCATGGCAGTGGGTGGTTACGTCACGTGTTGGTCGTCATGGTAACCTTCTGGGCTTGCCAAAGAGGGGATCCATCGTGTTGCCGGTTAAGACGGCCAGAGACTCTGATCCTACGGGATCTCCCATGCACATGGATTCTCAGTTGCGGAGGGTGGTGGCGGAATGGAGGAAACGGGGAAGAGAAGATTCGTCGTCCTTCAAGCGGAAATCGTCGGTTCATGCGTCTTTGAAGTCGTTCGTCATCATCGAACATCAGGATGTTCGACCGATCGACCGCGTGATAATGTTTCGCACGATGATGAAACGCGCGTGGAATCCGTTATCGGGCTCACACGCGTTGCGCGAACGTCACAAATTGTTAATAAATGACGAGGGTGCTATGCGTGAATAACGCATTTCGCGTCGAGTTTTCTCGATATTCTCGCGACATCGCATCACCAGGCAAAATTCCGGGCACCATTGTCGACGGTAGTATGATCAGTAGAAATACAATAATAGTGGAAACGGTAATAGAAATTGTGATGAGCGAGAAAGCTGAAAATATCATTACAGTTTGATCACAAATTTTTAATCATTACATTTATCATGAAATTTATACCATACGACAGAATCTCTTGATATTAAATTTTGGTACTGGGGCAACATCGATTTAAGAGTTAATTGAATTAAAATGACTTTTGGAGGTATATTTTATGCAAATAAATTATTTCTAGTAGTAGTTTATAGATAGCTAGATCGCAATCTCATTTTCAAGATAGAGATTTTTATTGTGGAATCGTGATGTAATAATTATGACATACAAATTTCTCTCTATAATATAATCATATAATATAATCTAATAACATTTCTTGCTAAAGGAAGCATTTTGAATAAAATATAATTCCATCTTCATTCATTCTTCTCCTGTTATTGGATAGAATTAATTTTTTTATAAATACTCATATCCAAAAAATGTTTCAGACTTTTTGGAAACATCTAATTTTCCATTTACGTGCAGACTACCGTATTAAATCTCATCGAGTAAAATGTAAATTATCGAGTGAAATGTAAATAAAATTTTACGTCTCATTATATATGCAAGTATCAGAGAAGTAACACTGCTGTATGACTTTATTAAATGTTTCTTCAAGAGATATATTACTAGAGACGCATCAGTATAAGAAGACTTCGGGCTAGTTAAATTCTCCAAGAACTAACGCCAAGAAGAACTTTTAGGTTGATACACTAAATTTTGCGTGCGCATCTACGAGTATCGGCGAACAAGATGCGACACGATTAAGTGTGCAAGAGAATTTCGTGGAATAGAAGAGACCTCGTGCTCAACGAGACCCGGAGGCACCTCCAGAAAGGATGTTTCATGTCCTCAGGGCTGCACGAATGCCTGCATTTGCTGGCACGGGAGCGTCCTTACCAAAGTACGAAACTGCAGCAGCCTCACCGAGTCTTCACGTTGTAATTACATAAGCTCTCTCTCTCTTTCTCTCTCTCTCTCTCTCTCTCTCTTCTCTCTTGCTTTGCACGGCGGTTCGCATTTCCTTGCCTTTCTCTCTATTCTGGTAGATAGAATCTCGAAACCACCTCGTCCGGGTCGAATTCCATTAACATCACGCTCTCGTATTTCGCCAAACGGTACTCGCTATGTGTGCAATTAATATCTCCGCATGCACGTTAATCCTTTGCACGATGCAGAATTTTCATTAAGAAAATTTCAACTCTTCATAGCAGATGCACTGGTGAAATATTCATTACTAAGAAATCAGAACAATAATTCTATTCGTCCTTTGAAAGATTCTGATGATTAATTATATTTTAAGTTTATGAATTTACTTTGGTTTCATGGAAATTAGTAAAATTAGAATTATGAACATGCTTCTCGCATCTTTGACAAATAAATTTCAAATTATTGATTTTAATATCATGGCATTTGCAATGGAACGGATCTTTTTCTGGTATTCATATTGAAAAAAAATAATTGTCATAGAACACGACGTGTGATTTGCATAGGTATTAGGTATTGTTTCTCTCTGTGTTTGAAATTAATTTGAAGTTGCCTAAGCAATACCTCCCCTGGCGTGCCACAAGATGTCCTGTTCCCACTGCCTGCCAGTCAATAAGGAATATCCAACGAAGCAGTTTCGAACGTGCGCGGCGGGGGGAGGGGGAGGGGGAATTACCTAGGAAAGTGCTCGAGCCACTCGATCTCTCGGAAGTTTCTCTAATTTCCGCTCCTTACGCGATTCTCGGAAAAAGCCACAACCGATAATAATTCTGAGGTAATCCGACATAGTAGAGAATAATTGTATGTGTTCTCTTATCGTCAATATTGTCAATGGAAATTATTTTCTGCTTAATTACTTATAAATATTTCGTATCTAAGTATTATTATTGCCACGATATAGGCTTCATCTTAAATGTACAAGCAATAAATTTACCTATAAAATGTTTCTGTATAAAAAATTTTCTATATTTTCGTAGATTTCGATTCCTATTGATATTTTTGTAAGAAACGTTGTTTAGGACATGTATAAATATTAAGCATTTCTTGATTAAGTATAACATGAGACGTGGATCAGCGCCATGTTGTCGGGGCGGAGAACGCCTTGAACCGGTGCAACGCCGGCTTGTGACCCTCGCTACTCGCGAGGGGGTGGTTTTCGGGGTCGAGACGCAAGAGGATGGCTCTGCCAAAACCACCCTACTGTTCTCGCGCGTACGTGTACCGGAGAAGCAGAAGGGGCACGCTGTACGTGCAACGGTGCACGATAAAGCCTTCGTCGTCCTGGCAGGATGCAAGACGTAAGACGCCTAACGATCTCTTCCTTGCCCCTCTCTCTCTCTCTCTCTCTCTCTCTCTCTCTCTTTCTTCTATCTTGTCTCTTCTTGTCCTTTACCCTTCCCTTCCTCCTGTCTGTCCTGTTTCACCAAAGCTGCCTTCTACGGCTCTACCTTCTGTCTATTCTCTCTCCGTCCTCTTTCCGTCTTCACATCTATACTCTGTATGGCTCGATATAGCCAGACTTTGCAATTGCTTGCCGGTGGCTTAGCGTCTTATGCAGTGCTTACGTCGTGCGTCCTGCGCGAAAATCGCCGCCAATTTGCGCCAATTTGTGTTTGGCATCACTTCTTAGAAATCTTCATTGCTCTAAACCGCTCGCGAATTCTCGCTCGTCTTCCCGCCCCTTAGCTCGCAGAGGATTCGCGTCAGGGCTTCTTCTGAAGTCGACGACGAATATATATTCTGGTAATCTCTTTCAGAACGTCTCTTATACATCTCGCTCCTTCGTAAGACTTCATCGGTATATGTTCGCCACTAATTGCCTGGTTTTTGCCAATGCCAGTGCATCATGTATTAACTTAATTAGTGTTTGATAATATTAATATATAATAATTAATTACGGTATCTTTGCTCTTTATAAAATATCAAAATCCTTTATTAAACTTTATAACTTATTCTGGGTAAATTTATGTTTCTCTTATTGTCTACATTTCTAATATAATAAAAATATAATGGTCCATTTTTCAGATTTTAATTTATGTATCTCTTCTAACATACTTATTGTCTTTTATTTTATGAAGAACAAAAATTATTATATGCAGACATATAATAAATTATTATATGCATTTTATGTATTAAAGAATCATGGTGCTGTCGCGCCATAATCAAGCGAAATACAATCGAAATTAATTGAACTCTGTTGGACCATGTCACTTCAATCAATGGGTCACTTTCTGATCATCGATTTTCGGCGGTCCGCGTAGATCGAGCGTGGAAACATAGGCCGTAAATCAGAATCGTAATGCACAGTGGGCTGACCCCGAGGAAAGGTTGTTTGGGCTGACCCTCGACCTGGGTCAGGGGGCCCGTCTGACCCCCGCCAGAGTGGCCAAGGGACGCGAAACCGGAAATTCAACTGCCAACCAGGTCCTCTCTCTTCCTACTCACCCTTGTCTCTCTCCCTTCGTCTAGATTGACCTGGACTCAAGCCAACGATAATGCTCGGTCACTCCTTTTCACGGCACACGCCCGACACCATATTCCGCGAGTGATTTATTGGCGGGTCGATGTTTAATCGTTTATTAGCACCTACCGTCCCGTTTCAAGCCCGCGAAAATTAATATTCGCCCCGAACATCGGCATCTACTTGGGGAAACTCTTTTGAGTTTTATGAGCGAGCCACGTGATTCGTAACCGAGCAAATCATATCTTGTCGAACAACAGTTGCCGCGACGTCAGAATTTTCTACGACAGTCTGTCGCATAATTTGAATATTAGGTGCGTCACCGTAACTAATTCGCCGACGTTAATAATGAATAATGGAAAAGATAAGCATGATATGGAAGAAGCGACGATATTTATGTAAGGAAAATGAATATCCGTAACCGAGGAATATTAATATATTCGTATATATTGATTACTGTATTGAAAAGATCAATCAAACAATCTTCTTTAAAGTATTATTAATTATATTCTACTATATTAAATGTATCATCGATAATACTTTTTTAATTTTTGAAATAATTATTAATATTAGATATATAAAAAAGATATATAAGATATATAAGAAAAATTATAATAAATCGGGCCTACACTATGGATGGTGAAATGTTTGTTGAATAGCTTGTTTAATGTCTAATCGAATTTCGCGCTTGCACGACTTATTTCTAAGGGTTTCTTGTAATCGTTGAGAATCAAATTATTCACGGTCAAGCGAGAACTGACCAGCGGTCAACTGCTTGCCAGCGGGAAGTCTGGGGGAGAAGTTGGCAAACCACGCCAGTTCGAGGCAATTGGACGGAATGTGACCTGATGGATGGCGCCCGCGGGGGTGAAATGGCCGTCGAAATTTAGATGAAGGGTGATCTTTACAAAATGGCTCCTTGTTGCACTCATGTCAAGTAACTGAACTGTACTGTACTGTACTGTTAATAAAATTAAATAAAATTGATTTTTGAAAGTCTGAGACATTTTCTTTAAATTTTTGATAAATACACAAAAATATATACAAATTAACATTTAAAAGATTTTAGAAAAAATTGAAATAAAATGAAGAAATGATTGATGTAAATGTTTTACAATTTTTTACATTGATATCATATAAATTTTAATAATTAATGAAATGTCTACAAAAGTATGTTTTAAAAATCTATAAAATGAGCAAAATATTGGACTTTATGATATATCGCATAATGTGCAAACTAGAGAAATAAATATAAGATATATATATCTTTTCAACGTATATATATATATGTGTATATATATATATATATATATATATATATATATATATATATATATATATATATATATATATAAATTTAAAAAATATATATATTTAATATATATTTATATTTTTTACATTTTATAAGATATTTTATACAAAGTAATTTTTTGCACTTTA
>Ga0157363_1007944_pt1 | contig 10069 bp, 5 predicted proteins | sample AttsexASBM1_FD_111477 | JGI IMG/M metagenome (GOLD analysis project Ga0157363, IMG submission 111477) | Fungus gardens microbial communities from leaf cutter ant in Ribeirão Preto, State of São Paulo, Brazil - Atta sexdens ASBM1 | ecosystem: Host-associated > Fungi > Mycelium > Unclassified ...
AGCAGTTGCTCTGGCAAAGCATGGGGTTGAGCTCGTTCATGGTGATCTGGAGGACGAACATTCTCTGCGAGTGGCGCTTGATAAGGCTGAGGGCGTTTTATCTGTCCAGTCGCCCATGAAGATCGGTGCAGCTGGCGAAGAGCGACAGGGGAAAAGGCTTGCCAGCCTTGCCAAGGAGAGTGGTGTGAGGCACTTCGTGCAGTGCTCCGCAGGCGGGGTAGAGCAACGAAGTGGCGTGCCCCATTTCCAAAGCAAATGGGCAATCGAGCAGCACATTGCGTCGCTGGGCTTACCCTCTACAATCTTGCGTCCGGCGGCATTCATGGAAAACTTCTGGAGCCTGATCTTTCGGATCACCATGCTGTCCATGATGAAGACCTATCTGAGGCCGGATCAGGCCATGCAGCTTGTCTCGGTGCAGGATGTTGCCTGGTTCGCTGCAGAGGCGTTCGAGAAACCTGATCATTACCTTGGTCGGGCCATTGAGCTTGCAGGCGATAGCGTGACGGCCCGCTCCGCAGCGTCAATTCTGAGGGATACCGGAATACGTTCTAGCCGCAGCTTTACGATCCCCTCTGTCATGCGAGCGCGATTGCCCGAGGACTTTCGACTGATGTTCGAGTGGATTGCCCGAGACGGGTTCAAGGCTGATATCCCCGCTCTCAGGCATGAATACCCATCATTGTTGACGTTCGAGGACTGGGCGCGGCAACGCGCAAAGGATAACCGCCAACAACTGTCGCAGCCTGACGATCGGATCGGGCATTAAAGCATAGCGAGATAAGATGGCCGATAAGCGAAAACTGGCGGTCTTGTGCCATTTTTCTACTTCCGTTCCATTATATTATCGGAAGTAGGTGGGTTGCGCGTGAAACGGCAGTTGATGGGCCAAGAAGCCCGCCTCAGAGGCACAGTTCTGATGCGGCGCAGATCGTCTGTCTGCCTATACAGCTGCGCCCAATGAGGGAGGTCAGCTTTCGCCTCATGCCGGACCAACTTGCATAGATGTGGTCCTCTCGAAAGCAGACATTGCCGCGTGAACCACGATAGACCCAATTGGTGGCTGTCCGGCTTTAAATGAAGAACGGAAGAAAGCGGACGTTCAGGGTGATTTTTTGATAACCACAGGCTCTAGGGGGGCGACGCCGCATGTGAGATCGGCTTTCCGTTACCTGCCGTTAGAGGAAAGGCCGGGAAACACGTGCTTGCCTCTATTGAGTATATTCTGAATCATCTATTATATCCTATATTCAACATGGATAGGGGGCAAAGGCATGACAATTAGACAGGAAGAAATACTTTCAGCCTGGGGTGATCCTTATACCAACCGCGTAGTTGAGCGGTTAAATAATTTTGCCTTCATTCCAAACGAGTTGCTCGATAAATTAGCTGGTATGGCTCTTAACGAGAATTGGGGTGTTCATAACTATGTTCTGAAAAAATACCTCGCTGTCCAGATCGCATGGAGCATTGAACAAGGCCAATTTACGCAAGGTGACAGACAATTCTATGTTACTGCAGGTCACCTGCAAACTCGTTATGGAACGCCAATATATCTAGCATTTCAACGTAATCGGAATGCAGGTAGGGAGCCATTCTATCTAGTCGCTGTCGAATCAAACATGTCGGCACCTACATTGCCCGTTCCACCAGAAATCCCTGCTCCCACTGCTATTCCCAACGGCGTCGAGATAGTCATGATGCATGACCACATTCTAGACGATAACGCTAATCGCGTGCCATTTCTGCAGAATACACCACGCGTTGCGCAGATGTGCGCTGTTTCTGGGGCTATCCAGTGGTCTCTCAATCGTAGGCTCGAACTCCCTTATTGGTACTATGGCCGCATGAGTTACGTGGTTCCTCTTTATTTGAGTAGTCGAGAGGACATCACCCTCGCGCCGGACCTAATTGCACCAATTCAAGTTAATCCACAAAGTCTTTTGGTCAGGACTGTTTTAAGTCCTGTAATGCCGTTTGGGAACGCACGGGTTGCCGTTCAAAGGCATGACCAACTTCCTCATTGGCTCTTACAATCCTGGAAAGAACATGCTGCAATTGCCACAGAATCAGAAATTGAGAACCCAGAGGAAGCGGCTTCTTAAGTATATGGATCCACGATATTCCCAAAGATATTCGTGGTTTCTTTAAGAATATCGAAATACTGGCCAAAACTGACCGTTTCCTGACAGATCTTGCGGGGAAATTACCCGCACGAGTACACGCTGAATCTTTCTGTCAGGAGGACATACCTACGCCGACATTAGCCTAACCAACGCAAAAATTAAGAAATGGATTCAAAATGAATTTTGCAAATACTCGAGTCGAAGCACATAATACTTGGCCGTCCAAGGCAAGCTTCAAAGCTGAAGAAATGTTCATTCGTCGACTTTCTGAAATAAAGGAGAAAGGACTATTCAAGCCAATCTCAATCGCACAAAATAGCAACGCTGATTATCAGCGCTGTGTTGGGCACCTTCTGGATGCCCTTGATCAAGTTCCACATCGCCCTGACAACGCTTTCGATAATTTTTTCCGGATTATCGACATTGCAGCCTCCCCTTGGTTCTCGCATAAAGGTATCAAAGGAATTGTTCAGGGGACTTCATCACGTTTGTTCACAGCAGACAGCACGTCTTGGAAGCAGATAATTGATTCTCTTTGTCTGGCCATGCCGTTACGCACGTATGAACTTTTAGCAAAACGCTTATTGTCGGCAGCTTTAACCCAACAAGGTGATAACGACCCATTATATAAAAGGGCGTTGCACGCGTTTGGACCGAAGTTCTACTCTGCTTTCGTTCGTAAATATGCTTTAGACACGTCGGGAAACCTATGTCCTAATATAGCACAAACCAATCGCGGCAATGCAGCAAGTTTTTTGAAGCTTTATATGTCTGGAAAGGCTGGAACGCGGTCGAAACCCACCTCTGACCCTGCGCTAGATCTTACTAAAAAAGAAAATTTGGGCAGTCATAACCAGCGGTCTGAAGTGCTTCTTTCGCTTCTTCTCTTTACTATTCGCAATGAGCGCGCACACGGCAATGTGCTTAGTCCTTTCCGGACGAGTAAATCGACTTTAGAGCGTTATGAAAGCTATTATTTCATTATGCTTTTGTCATATATATACGCTCTCGGAGTATTAAGTCTTCGCTTCCAATGCGTTTCTTCAATGAATATTCTTAATGGATGCACTGAAAATATTCAGGCACAGAAAGCTTTTTTTAGTTAACAATATGCAGTCAGGAGGTCGGAGGCGAAGAAACTCTTTGGTTTTGAATGGTTCTCTCAGATTCCATCTCCTGAGCCCAAACTATTTTCCTCAAGAAGAAGGCGCTTCGACAGAAGATTCCTAACGTGTTGGTGCCATCCGAAAACAGACATTCCGCTTCCCACGCTATTCCAGTCAGGGATTCCTAGAATGCCCCCCCAACACGCCGACGTACCGCCAATAATCTTTATTATCGGAAGTAGGGTGGGGTGCGCTCGAGATGGCAGCGGATGGGCCAGGAAGCTGGATGGCGTGTGAGAAGCCGGAAGGCTAGATCCTACCTGCCGTTTCGTGGTTCGGAAAGGATGCATAAGGTCTGCGAAGGCGAAGACCACGCAGCAGCAGTAGGCCATTGCCGCTCAGAACGATTTAGCGACCAATTATTTCGAGGAAGCAGCTCTTCCGTTCGGGACAGTCGCAGTAGTATCAGTCCTTGATTTTTTGCGTGTTCCCCGCGCTGTTTTGGATTTTGTTGGCTTTGGCGTGGGCTGCAGACGAAACAAATCAAGGACGACAACGTCAATTGATTTCTGCAGATCTCCAGGCATTTGTTTGAGAATTTTGTCTCGCAGCTCCGAGGCGCTCGTGATTGTCGCATCCACCTTTCCTGCAATCTTCTCACCGTTGCCGAACCAGAAAACCAAGTAGATGCCCTGGCCCGATGCGTCAGGAAAGGTGGAATAGCGTTTTTCCAGTTGCTCTGCTGCAGCCGTGAACAACTCAGCATGCCACTGCCCTTTAGCTTCCACCGCGAGGACAGAATTAGTACCCAAGACTGAGACCGTGGCTGTGAAATCTGCCCGGTTCCCTTTTGCCATGTGGTGTTCGATCACGACAGAAATTCCGAGCGCTGTAAGGCGGCTACGGATCATGTCAACAACGCGGTTGCGTGCCTTGTTTTCGCTTACGCGTTTGCCCCCATCGTAAAAGGTGTCCAGAGGGTCCGTGTCCGAGCCTTTCAACTCCTGTTGAACATGGTGCAGCACTTCAACCATGAGCGCACGGAGGTCTCCGACGGTGGCTACGTCGTTGTGATCCAGCAGCTCTGACACCCTTTCGGCGGAGGGGGGGCTGAAGTCAGCAAGAGCAGCTTCGCGTACTGCATCGGCATATTGCGCCAACAAGGCACGCTGATACTCTTCAAACCGTTCATCTTCGAGAAGTCGCTTTAGGACTGGAAGCCTTTTGGCCGGTATGTCCGAGCCTATACGCCAGACGACGTTACTCAAAAACCGGTAGGCGGTCTCGTTGTCCGGGGGGCTAGTGCCTGGATTGTACGGCAAGTGGACTCTGGGCCATGCCTCCACAAACGCGTCCAGTATGCTGAAGATCGCCTCTGCAGAGAGTGGGGGGATATAGTGATTTCTCCGGTGACTAAACTCACCAACCAGATCCGCGATATCAATGATTGATCTCGGGTCCTGCCTCAACTCGGCTATGGCATCGTCACGTCGTGCGGTGCAGAAGAAAAACGCCCTAAGCGCCCAAAAGCGGTGACGACGTTCGAATAAGGACCAGTCAGGCCTATCGGCCCCCAACATCGGCAGCGGTGTATCGAATCTCTCATCTATCAGAGCTTCAAGCCGCTTTCGGTCTCCATACTTTGCGGCCATAGCAAAGAGGCTCTGTTGGGCATGACTTGGCATCTTCGGGTAACGCTGCAGCCATTCGAGGGGCAACGTCTCGCGCAGGCTATGGAAAATATGTTTGCGCTCCAGCCACTCCACGTTTGTCTGGGGCTCATTTTCGTATGCGAGCACAGGTTCAATAAACGCGCGTGCAAACGCCAACACTAAACCTGCATCGGGAAACACCAGGCGATTCAGTTCCGTTTCTATAGCGTACAGCTCATCGTCTTCGATGCCCGGATAGGATTGGGCCTTTGTTACAGCGGCACGAAGTATATCCACATCGAGATCGTGGAGCGGCTCACCGTTACGGAAGCGGACGAGACAGTGCGCGAAAAGTACTTGTGCGACAGCGTCTCCCCGGTGCTGAGAAAGTGCCTCAAGGTCTGGAACATGCGGACTGAGAAACGGGATACAGTTGCGCAATGCCCGCAGTGGCGTTTCACCATAATCAGGATTCAATAGCTGATCCGGCTCGTATAGATATTGGCTAGAGAATCTTTTCACCCACTTCCAATGCTCCCCGGCCTCGATTCGCGCCCGATTTGCAATGAAGTCAGTTCGATCCTGTTCAATGGCTCCTGTCTCACGGCGGTTGAATCGCGGCCGTTGCGACCGGGAGTGAGAGCGCCATTCTTTAAAGTTTCTTTTGGCCGATCTTTCACGTTTTGCCCAGACCCGCAGGAAGCGAGCATCGCTATTGGCTTGTCCTCTCATGAGGGTTCGTAGTGGACTTTCTCGGGTTTGCGCGAAATAAAGTAGATGATTTACCCAAAGTGCTGACCAGACATCGACCAACCCTTCCTTGAAGGCATATTCCGCAAGCGAAATCAGGTCGTTTGAGCGAAATCGGATTCCGGCATGCATATGTCTGTCAGAGAAGCGGTTAACGGTTTTTTCTGTCTGTTCGCCGGCCAGCCCATAGACCGCCAGTCTATGAATTTCTTGCCTCAGTTCCGAATTTGCGTCGAGGAGTCTCGATGATGGACTATCATGGTTTATCTGATGATTGTGAAAGATGAGGGCGCGCGTCCATTGCCAAACTTGTGTTGCGTCGTGATGGTGCATTGCTGGTAGATGATGGTCGAGAAGCAGTCCAATTATCTTACTGATCCCATATCGGCATATGCATTGAACTTCGTGCTTTGGATGGCAGTCACAAGCTAGACCATTTGTTAGTTGGTTCAATGCCTGCACCGTTATTTGCTTTGTTAGTTGGTTCAATGCCTGCACCGTTATTTGCTGATCTAAAGATTTGATCACCATTTCGATGAAATAAAGAGAGCTCCAATCTCGATCCCGATCGCCGGTCCGCTTACGGTAAAGTCCAGCGAGTTTGCGAAGCAGTTCGACCACATGAGAAGGCTCAAGTTTTTCCGAGCCGAATGAACGAACCGCAATTGCCCCCAGTTCAAGAGAAACTCGTGAGTTCTCGGACAGAAGCGCTGGCATATCGGGGCGAGGATCGAATTTAGCGTTATCTAGCAGCAGGCGATACGCAGCGGAACGAACATTGCGCCCTAATTCGGCGTTCAGAGCAAGTGTGTGTAGTTCGACCACGAATTGCCCGGCAGCATGAGAGGAAGACAGAAGCTCGAGAACAAGGTCCCGAAGCGGACTAACGGCTGGGGTCGGAGACAACAGCGCTACGATATCGTCCCTTATGTCGGGATTGAAGAATGTACCGACGTTAAACTGCCGCCAGGCATCGCTCCGCCGGAAAAGCGGGTTGGTGTCCGCGAGCTGCCTTAGGGACTCAAGCAGCATCTTTTTTGAGGCCGCCGTGAGTTCAGACGGGTCACCGTTCGCCATCACAGCGTATGGATCGAGCTCGATCAACTGGCGCTGTGTCGCCCCTTGTGAGAGCGCAGCCATCCAGCCCAGCATACCTCTCAACTCGGTTCGGACAGTTCGATTAGGCGCAATGGTCTCAAGAATCCTGCGCAAGGACAACCTGTCGGCAGGACGCTCGATCCGATCGACAAGGTACTTGGCAGCGCAGTACTCAGCTACAATGCGGTGGATCGGCTCATGTAATCCAGGATCGTTAGAAGGCTTCAGGATCCGGGTGTCAGTAAGATGGTGCACGTTCTGAGAATTGTCTGCGACGAGTGACTGAAGATAAGGGAAGTCGCTCGAGGGAAAGCCTTCACGGCCACTGACGCCAGTGCTCCCCGAGAGCATTATCTTGGCAAAGACCTCACATGCCATTTTGATGATTATGTCATTCGGCGGGCGGGTCTTATGCCGCGAAATCGGATTTGCTTCGAGTGCTAATTGGCTTACGGCATCTTGGTAGATTTTCTTCTTCGATACGAAATGCCGATCACTCGCGATATAGGCTTCACCGAACAGAAGAAGGAACTGCGGGTTTCCGAGCAGGACATCCAGTTCCAATCGCACGCATTCAGCTGCGAATGCATTGAAATTTTCATCAGGGAACTCAGCCTCAAAAAGCTGTTGCTGCTCCGATTGTGTGAAGGCTGACAACTTTACGACTACGGGCTCGATCCCGAAGTATCTTTTTAGATGCTCGGTTTCTGCCGTATCCCACTCGCTGGAACGGCCCGCAAAAATTACTGTATCGGCGTCAAGTTGACTGGCTTTCTCGACAATAACCTCGATGCCAAGTTGATCCACACGCGCCACTTCGTCCATCGCGTCGATAAGGAGAGCGTGGTGTCCTTCGTCATATGTCTTGTTGCGGAAGATGCTCGCTCGCATGGGTCGAACATCCAATAGCTGACCTAAGCGCTTTAGGAGCTCAGTTTTCCCAGAACCGGGTTCTGCAAGCACGACGAACAGCGAGCCCTGGCGAAGCAGTTGCTCCTCATCATAGCTCTGTTCGCCAACTACCAAATTTCTTGAAATATACGGTTTGCTCACAGAAAAGGTATATCAGTTTTTTATTGCCGCCGCCACTAGCTGTAATGGAGTATCAGCGGCTGGCTTTTCTAGCGACGCCTTTGATGGCGAAAGGAGCCCTTTGTTCTGCGTCAGCACCAGACTGACAATCTGATCGGTCAGCTGATTCAGGATGGGCGGACTTGGAGACGGAGCCTAGTGGGTTTGACGTACGCTACATCTATAATAGGCTTGGATAGTAGATAGTCCGTTCTTCCCCCATTTCAGACACGGATCTATGGAATAGACTCTGCATATGCCCCCCCAACTTCCGTTTCCTTATCTTATCGGAAATAGGATGAGTGGGCACGAAACGGATGCATACAGGTTGAATTTGCAGAGTTGCGTCCGAAATCTGCCACATCACCGCATCGCTCAGAGTTGTTCGATCAGCTTGCTTTGCTAGCCTTTAATAAGTGTAAGCGCTTTTTCGAGGGCCGTATCTCTATTGGCAAACAGATCATATGCCGTATGGGATGGAACAATGATGTCGGGCACCACACCCTGGCGGGATGGATGTGATTTTGGGGCGAGAAAGCGTGCCGTGGTGAGATAGACCGGGAAGCCAATGTTCGGTGTGTGAAATTCATACAACAAGCCCGACCCCGTCGCCGGCTCACCAGTTTCTTGTCCTATAATGGTGGCGAGGCCATAATCTTTAGCTGCTAACGCACAGGCCATTCCTGAAGAGAATGTTGCAGGCGATATGAGAAGGTAGACTGGGCCGCTGAACCGGCAGGGGAGAGGCTTCGGTAATATCAGTCCATCTGCCGGATCTTCGGTAAATGAAATGACTTAACCAATTGGCGCTGACCACGCTCTAGGGCCATAATAGTTTGTGTATTTTTCCCGACCATAATCCGCTTTTATTGTCGCGTTTGATCGTACAATCTTCCCGCCGAATTGCTTGAAGGGACGTGATTGGGCGTAGCACCAGAGCCAGTTCGCGAGTTCGCTATCCCCCCCGGAATTCCGGCGTATATCGATGATTAGAGCTTTAGCTGATCTTAATTGAAGGGTCGTGAAGCTCTCATCGAGAAAGGAGCGAAATCTTCTGAGATCCTCGCACCGACGATATTCGATCAGGCCCACGTCGTTAGCAGCCCATCGAAAACTGTAAGGGGGTGTGTGGGGAAGAGACTGCGCGGTGCTTGGCGCGGGAATCAGAGACTCATGCTCGATACCAGCTCTATCCCTCCACCGTAAAAGGTAGGCGGCCTTGACGCCGAACAGGGCGACTGAAGTCCATGCCCCTGCGCGCGAAACCCGTGACCGTATCAATGCAGAAGTTTGCCCACCAAAAGCGCGGGTCGTCGTATTCAGATACTCGGCTGCGGAGATGTTCTCGATGTGGAGCACATGGGTGCCGGGAGGCAGGATGCCAGATCGGTCGTGCTCCACGATGAGGTTGCCGGATAGTTCATCCACGGTGAAAGTTACCGGAAAATAGTGCGGCGCTTTATTCATCAGACCCGGGAAGCCGAGGGCCACATGACCATCATTCAGCGCTCCCAATAAGGGGGCGATTGTCATCCATGCATCCCGGACAGACATGGGTGATGTTATTCGCGCGCGTATCTGATGGTATAGATTTTCAACTGTCCCAGCCTCGGACGATTGAAATGGATTGGGAGAGATCTCGTGCAGAGTGAGCCAGATTGCATCAAGATCTTCGCGCAGGTTCTCTGAGGAAAGACGTGTATAACCGCCTCGCGCGCTAGCCCCTCCGTTGGCTGAAGCCAGTGCTGCAATCGTGCCGGCAAGAGCCTTCCGTCTGGAAATCATGGGTGTCAGACTTCTTTCCAGTAGACGACGATTATGCGGCGAGAGTGAGAGCACGGCAGCCTGAAGTCTATGAAAATAATCTTCACCAGGGATCAGCAGTAATTATGCTGTTGCCCTGGCGTGGGACTCAAATCGCGCCCAGGTGTGCGCGCAAAGCATCAACAAATACCCGAACCTTTGAAGATAAGCTCCGATGCGCTGCGTAGACGGCATGTACCTCCACCGTCTCCGCTTCATAGTCGAAGAGCAGTTTCACAAGCCGTCCCTGCACGATTAAGGAGCTTGCCAAGAAGGCAGGCAAACGTCCGACCCCTCCCCCGTTCTCGAGGACGACCTGCAGGACGGCGGGCTCCGGGACGACGGATCGAACATTAACGGACACGCGATGCTCGCGGTTCGAGCTATCCCTGAAACGCCAGATCGACGGTTGATCGGTCCACCCAAGCAACTCATGATTGGCCAGGTCCTGCGGCGTTTGGGG
>Ga0157363_1007945_pt1 | contig 10068 bp, 5 predicted proteins | sample AttsexASBM1_FD_111477 | JGI IMG/M metagenome (GOLD analysis project Ga0157363, IMG submission 111477) | Fungus gardens microbial communities from leaf cutter ant in Ribeirão Preto, State of São Paulo, Brazil - Atta sexdens ASBM1 | ecosystem: Host-associated > Fungi > Mycelium > Unclassified ...
ATTTGAATATAAATACTGGTAAAACAAAAATGATGATTAACTTAGTTCGTAATCACAATGTGTCACTATTAAATAACAAGAAATAGAAATAGTTGCAAAATATATATATCTTGGTCATGAAATCAAAATCAGCAGAGACAATCAAACATGCGAATTGCAGAGAAGAATATCTTTGGGCTGGGTAGCATATGGAAAGTTCAGAAAAATATTTAAAAGCAAACTATCGATATGTTTGAAAAGAAAATATTTGATCAGTGCATCCTGCCGTGCTAACATACGGAGCAAAAACTCTGACACTAAGTCATTGGCAACTAAATTAAAAGTCACACAACATAGAAGGGAACGCTTAATATTAGGAGTAATTCTCTCTATGCGGGACAGAATGAGAAATGAAGATCTAAGATAAAGATTAAAAAGATAAATAGATTAAGAAACGAGCAAAAGAAAGAAATCTAATTTAAAAAATATATATATGATGTTTCACTTTACATTACAAATTAATATTGGATGTCATATAAATAATATGGAACGTTTCGACTATACTTCATCACATTAAATCACAAAAATTTTTAATTAATATTTAAATGTTGGATGAATTCCAACTATAAAATTATAGGATACACATTCATATCGCAATAAATATTACATAAATCGTCAAAATATTAAAAATTACAAAGTATGTAGTCGCAATAAAAACTAAAAATATCAAGATTATTTCATTGTTGACAGCGAGAAAGAATAGAGTCAATTAGTAAAGTAGGGGTGTGTGTGTGTGTGTGTGTGTGTGTGTGTGTGTGTGTGTGTACACATACAACGGTTGATTTAAATATGCATCTGTATAAAAGATAAATCTATTATATGATAAAGAAAAGAACTAAGATTAGAAATATTATAGAGCATATATCAAAACAAAAATAGAGATGAGCTGGATACGTAGCGAAAATGAAAGATGGGCGATGGATGAAAAAACTGTTGGAATGGAGATCAAGAATGGACAAGCGAAGACTTCAATTCAATGGACCGACGATCTGATAAAAATAGCAACAAATTTGATTGGCACGGTGCAGGAAAAGATGACGAACATTAGAGGAGGCCTATGTGCAGTAGTGGATGAAACAAAGGATTGAATGATGAAACATAACCTTCATTAAACTTCGATCACTTTGAAAATCTCTACCGGCAAGAGGGTACTGGGGAGGAACCAGAGGAAACTACGAATGATACAGAGGATTATATTGACATTACATCAGACATACGTTGATCACATCAGAGGAAGCAACTAGGTAAGCTGAAAAACGTAAATCATCAGGCAATGAAATGGCGATGTTGTCAATGCCTGATTTATGTTTTTAAGTACGACGACTACAAACTAGCGATCCAGATAGTGCATCTGTTCCAGATCATCAAGAATGCCTGATCCTAAAGGAATGGAAACCAGCATTATGGTGCCAGTATTTAAAAAGAGCATGAAGTGTAAGTCCTGTAAACTACAGAGGCATAATGCTATTAAGTTCTGTAGTGAAACTTCTCACAAAAATCTTAACGAAAAAGGTCACTGATAAAGTATCCTTGCGAAGAGCAAGGATTCAGGCCGAACAGATCAATACTATACACAATTTTATATTACGGCAACTAATCGAAAAGTTTGTAAAGTTCAACAAGTCAATGTTTGTATTTTCCATGGAACAGGCATTTGACAGAATAAGACTACGTGATGTAATCACTATTCTAAGCCAAAAAAAAATTAGCTATCTAAACATAATCAAGAGGAGCTCTCAATACCAGCAACAAAACAAAGATAAAAACAGATCGTGAATTAACGAAAGATATTTCGGTCATTATAGGCATCGGTCACTACAGACAAACGACAGCCTAAGCCCCACACGCTTTAACTTGATTATAAATAGAAATTATCCGAAGCGTCAACGAAGTAGGCTGAGTATATAGAATGAGGAATCGCACGCAGAGAATATTGCTACGCGGACGATGCCGTACTTTTTGACAAAAATGATGAACGACCTACAGCGACTCCTATGCAGATTAAAGTGACAGCAGAGAAATTTAACATGGCATATCAATCGAAAAAATCCAAACAATGATAATCGCAAAAGACCCGTGCAAGATAATAACTGATAATATCGTCCAATAAGTCATGAAATTCAACTATCTAGGAGTAGAAATGGCATGGAATATTATCCAAAGGATACGAAGACCGATAAAAGCAAGGATATCTGCCTCAGGAATGTTATATGGCGAAACAGTATATGAGTGCGCGGAGCAAAATTAGAATCTATAAGACTGTGTAAGGTCGATCTTTACCTATGCAGCCGAAACAAAAATAGAAACCACAAAGATTAAAAAAAATAATAAGAACAACCGAGATACTGAGGATCATTAAAAGTGTAATCCTTAGAGAGAAGAGGCAAGAGAATAAGTAGAATTTGAGATCCAGGATATAGTGAAGTAGACGAAAGCACGATGCCAATAGAGAGACCACATTGACAGAATGAACCCAGAGAAAATAGCGGAATGGGCAAAGATGCATGGACCAAGCACAATTCGCCTATCATCCAAACGCTGGTACGAGAATTGGACATCAGACTCACAAAAGAAATAACAAAGAAAGAACAAACAGGACAATAGTCCTAAAATAAGAAGGAAAAAAGAAGAAGAATAAAGATAAGATAGACCGAAGGATGGCTACAGAGACTGAGAAGGATACTAGTAAAATACATACTAGTAAAATAAACGTCAAAAGATTGAAGAAGGCTATCAATCTCCAATATTACGAGATCGTGAGCATCGCACGTGTTGAGTTCGAAGCGAGAGGCTACAGCTCATATAAGATCGCAGCGAATGACTGATTGTTTAATTTAACATTAATCAAATGTTTTTTAAAAACAATTAATATCGCTTTTCGGGGAAGAGCAATGCTTCTTTTTGCTAGATTTGTTCATTTCATGCAAAAATGCATCGAATGAGCATAGTTTTATCAAGATTGGACGTAAGGAGACTAAACATATAACATTTATTATTGACAATATGAGATAAATTTCTTTAAACAAATGAATGCTGCCAAAAGCTTCTTTATCAAAAAGTAAAATATATTCACTCTTTTTCAAAATTGGCTGTATTTTCCTTCTTTTAGAGTTCACTCCAAAATGTTTGAAAGTAGTTACTTAAAAGCTGTCATTAAATGAGCCATATAGCTTCATGGCATGGTTAACCTACTAGTCCCATCTATTCATTTCTTAAAAACTTTTAACAGTACACGATAACAATTAATAGTACGCGATAACAAAAGCAGATAAACAAAAATAATCTGTTGCACTGTATTAAGTATTACTTTTATTATTTAAACAGAAGTCAAATATTTCAAACAATTACATATGATTGTAAAAACAAAAATTTTAAGAATGAAAATATTTACTTACGTGTATGATTTTTAAAAATTGTAAAATATTTCTATCACAGATGCATACACAAGGAAATATCAGCATTAAGCGGAAGTCGCTGCTGCGTGTTCAAACATGTTTACGCGTATTTAGCCTGCTTTATTTTGAATGCAGCCTCGATTAGTCTATCTATTCCTCCAGCAGGTAGTAGACAGCTTGTTCCTTACGAGGAGAGAACGTGTTCTTCTCTATACAAGCCCATCCCCGCAGAGGGAGGAATGCGGGGCAATGGTAGTTGAGATGAAAACCGCGAGGAGGCTCGGAAGTAGTTTCAAAACTCTTAGGCCAGATAGAGTCTCGAGAAGAGTGGATATGGATGAAATCGGCCCGAGCTTCCAGACTTTATTTACAAGCTTCCTTAAGTTGAGTCACTCTCTTCCGAATGGAAGAATCCTCGTTGTTCCTCCTGCACAAAAAACCAGCAGATTCCCCATCTGCCTAACGGCTAATCTGTCTACTGGACGAAGTAGGGAAAAAGTTCAAAAGAATAATTGCTTCCCGAATCATTCAGCATATGTCCTAGGAAAGTCCTAATTTTCAGGAAAACTAGTTTAGATTTCGTTAGGGACGGTCCACTGATGTTCTGCAGGTCCATTCCCTCGCGGAACAGATTGCCGAGCAGAATGGTATTTCGCTTGACATAGTCAATGCGTTCAATTTCATCCCTTCGGAAGTGATCAGGAGGCCTGCTGAATATTATGGCCTTTCCGACTACTTCAGAGGGATTCTCTGAAATTACTTTTGAGACAGAAAGATTATCTACACCGATCGGCTGGGGCAGACAGGGAGCAAGGTACTGTCCTGCGAAGGGTCGATCCTCAGACCGCTATGAGATCCTCCGCACCCTTCTTACTGGTTGCAACTTTGTCTGCAACATGCAGATGACACTTGTGGCCAATGGAAAGGATTAGAAGCTGCAACAGAAGTTGCGATTGCAGGAATGGTGCGGAGAATCGAAGCAAGGTTGCGGGTGGCTCCTCAGAAAATAGACCATGTATTTTTATGATCGGGCCTCAGAGAAGCCGTAACGAAGGTACAAATTGGGACAGCCTACATCGAAGTGAGTCCTCAGTTAAAGTAAAGTTTACTTAAAACTCATATTGGATGGACTATAGAGATTTTTGAAACACTTCAAAAAGATAGTCCCTACAGCGGGCATGGTGGTCGCGCTAGCTCGTCTCTTGCCCATTTACAGTGGTCTGGACGCGGTAAAGCGTCTGATTGCAAATGATAATGTCGGTGATCTTATATGGTATAGCCCGGTGTGAGCCCAGGATATGGAAGGAAATGCGCGCATTAAGCGCCTAGTACTTATTCTGTACGAAGCGCCGCGCGGATAACCCGCATGCCTATCGCATCGTGCCACAGTTACAGTTGGCCTTGCCCTCAGTTGATCTGGTGACTTTTGAACGCGCCGAGGTCTATATCTCTAAGTTCAAACTGGAGAGGGGAAGTTGTTCCGGATAGAGTTATTGAAATGATGAAAGAGCGTAAGAAGGGAAGAATACTGAGGAACTGAGAGAAATAGCTCCTCAATGCGTCTTCCTTCGGCTGCGAGATCACCGGGGCCATCTAGCTCTGTCTAAAGAATTGGGTGGATAGGGCGAACTGTCCTATCATTTAGTGCAGGTCCTCACGGAGCACTGCCCTGGATTGAATACACTGCTTCCACTGCCACTAGCGGAAGACACAGCGCATCACACTTTGATCGAATGTTCAGCCTAGAGTTGTGGACCGTGAATTAACATAATTGTTTATGATTTGATCCTTCCGACCGTTCGTTAAAATGGTTGAGAAGGATGAAGCGTGGAGTACGATGCCCTTTTTCTGCATTCGAGTAATGATACAGAAGGAGAAGGCGGAACGAATAAGAAGGAAGGAGGTAATTTCCCTCTCACGAAGATCTCAGAGTGACGCTTGGCGTCTCTTAAAAGAAGGCGCTGGCGCTCAGCCCTTCCGTGGATGAGAGTAACAGGGGATGAGGAGCACACAGTGGAGCAAAACGTAAAATTTTCGGACATAGTCCGAAAAAAAATTTTTTTATTTTGAATATTTTCAAAATGTTCATTAAAAATATTTACTAAATATGTTCTTATTTTTCATTAAAACTGACATTACAAAAAACGATAAATAAATACAGTTCATAAAAATAAATTATTAAGCATTTTATCCATTTAGTAGAGATGTGGTACTTGATTCAATTATAAGATAATTATATATATAAACACGTTTACCTCGCAATTTAGGTTATATTATCAGATTAGTATTACTACATTAGATAATTTTTCTATTATAATTTATTAAAAATATTTACTTTTTCTTCTTTATGTTTCATTGTCCTCTATTGAAAATTTTAATTACTTATTACAATATTTAACAAAGGTTTTAAAAAAATGCTTGGATTTGCCTATACCCAAAATTTTATGAAAGTATACTTCTAAAAGTGCGCATACATAGTAAATTTAGATGCATGTTTACAAAACATATTACCGTTCATAAATGTGGGAACTTTCAGCAATTTTCTCATTTTTTATAAAAACGTAAGTATCTCTGTAAAAAAAAATATCGTAAAGATTTTTAAAATGTGTTTTAAAGAGGAAAAATAGAGGCGTTAAATTAGCGTTCAAATTTTGTTTCTACGATATTATGTATCTAAATTACATAAAATTATAAATTAATATTTTTTCAATATTCTTATTATTTTGTGAAGTACCTAAATGAAGTAATATCAAACAAAAATTTAACAAATAGGCATTTTAAAATATTTTCTAAATTTTAACGTGCTTTTTGAAATAAATAGTACGATGATTTTTTCACAGAGATATTTACATTTTTATAAAATGCGAAAATATTGCTACAGTTCCTACATCTATGAACAGTAATATATTTTATAAACATGGACTTAAATGCATCTAAATTTATCATATATGCACACTTTTAAAAGTATATTTTCATAAAATTTTGGGTATAGAACGAGCAAATCCAGGCATTTTGTTTAAACCTTTGTTAAATATTGTAATAAATGACTAAAATTTTCAATAGAAGACATGAAACATAAAAAGGAAAAAATAAATATTTTTTATAAACTATATAGAAAAATTATCTAATATAGTAATACTAATCTGATAATATAACCTGAATTGCGAGGTAAACGTATTTACGTAATTATCTTATAATTGAATCAGGTACCATGTCTCTTGACAAATCGATAAAATGTTTAATAATTTATTTTTATGAATTTTAATATACTCGCGATTGTCCGAACGTTTCAGCTCGCAATTATCAGCATCATAGATTGATTGTGTTTTAATGTCCGAATGTTTCGGCGTCACATTTGAGATTAATTAAATTCATGAACTTAGAATAAGATATTATTCGTAACTTCTAACTTTGACCGATTCTTAGGCGCTCTCTACTATATGTTGTTACATTAATTCGATCAGTTTCTATTTTTTTATGAATTTTATTTATTTATCGGTTCTTTTTTTGTAATATCAGTTTCAATGAAATGAAAAATAGGATCATTTCAGTAAATATTTTTAATGATAAAGTAATCGAAATAAAAAAGTTTTTTTTTCGGGCTATGTTCGAGAATTTTACGTTTCGCTCTACTGTGGGGCGGGATTTCCTTACTCTTAACAGGGCATCATAGGTGAAGGGGGACGCCGCCTTCACTCCCCCTCCCCCCCCCCGCCTCTGAGAGGAAAAAAAAAGAAAAAGAAAAAAGGAAAAAAGGAAGAAAAAAAATTGACGCCGACGGAACACTCTTGCGTTGGACGGAGGTAGGGAGGGGGGGAGAGGGGGTCGGAACTACTAGTGATTCTCAATTCCTTCCCAAATACGATCCAAAGGATGGTCGCGATTGGATTTTTAGCGAGTAAGTGATCTTGTCACTCCTCTCGGGGAATATAAGATGTACTAAATCCCACATTATCCTCGAATTAAGTCAATTCCTGGAGGTGTCTTCCTCTTCATGTGATGGTGGAATGAAGGAGTGTCTATAATGAAGTCTATGAAGATTACCCTCAGGAAAAAAATCTACCTACCTCTATAGTCTACTAGTCCTGGTCTCTCCTATGTATGTGTGTCTTATTGTAAAAATACAAATACAATGTTTTTCTAGTCTTATACTTTCTTATGTAATAAATTTGAAGTAATAAATAACAAATTCCTCTTATCATACCTTGAGAATGGTGCTAACTCCAGCTGTTGTTAGACCTATGGCTTTCATCATATTTCTCAAGTCATGTCTAAGGTTATAACTCATATTTAAGTTTGTTATCGTGTATGTGATCATCGCTAAAAGCGTACAAATTGACCAGTAATAAGTGGATTTGCCAGATTTTGTAGGCATGTACCAACAACCACAAATGGTGAGTAGAGTTTGGAGAAAACGTTGGTATGTGCGATATGCTTGTAATTGTTTATCAATCATCTTAATGCATCGAATATTTCAAAAAGACCTTGTCAAAAAGGCTTTAAATCTAAAACAAGTTGATTTTCTTAAATAAGAAGGAAAGAATCAGTAACTTACATGAAATTGACTTTTAATGAATCAGCTGGTTTTCTTATATATTATAGCTTGCTAAAAACAAAAAGTATTTCTTCGAGATAAAAAGTTATTAATAAAAAACTTTAAGAAATAGTTTCTACCACTTACAGTATTAAAAACTATCAGCTTCTAAAATATTTAGACCTAAAAGTCTAATTTGTGTAATAAATCTTTCTATTTGTATAAGAAATTTTCTGCTTTAAAATATATTTTACGACTTTCTACGCAAAATGACTTTCACCCTACTTCCCCTAATCCTGCTTTAGGAGCGCATGACTTCCATCCCGAAGTGACTTTCATCTCACCTCCTTCTTTCTGTTTTAGGGGCGCACGACTTTCCATGCCGCGAAACAACTCCCACTTCATCTCTCCCTTAAGTGAAAAGGAAGTGAAAAGTCGTGCGCCTTTTAAAGCAGGCGGTGGGGTGGGGTGAAAGTTGCTTCACGAAGTAATCGTGCACCCCTGAAACAAGAGAGGAGATAATGTGAAAGTCGCTTCGAAAGTCATAAAATAAGTTTTCATAAAACGGAAAATTTCTTTTATATAGTAAAAATTTGTTTTATATATTAAAAAAGAGACATTTTTCGATCTTCCTTTGTTAATAACTTTTTAACGAAAGACGACCACCTAAAACCTGTTGGAGATCACTCAGGATCATGATTTTAACAACCAATATGTCAAGGTCAAGGTCATCGACGTGATATCCCTTAAAGTGCAAATTAATAAAAATAATTTTCTACATATGATTAAAATTTCAAAGATCTAGTGCTAAAATGGAGATATTCACCTTTAAAATTTCAGCTTTTAATACATAACTCTTATACCAAGCTTTGTCGAAGTAACATTTTAATACTTTATGATGAAAATCTTCAAATTTTTTATAAAAATAAATATGTAATGTAGAAATGTTATAGGAACCTTAAAAAAAATGGTGAGACCTAGCGGTGCCGTTTTGAATTAGAGTAGTTTAAATTTGTAATTTGGTAGAATTTTTCTTTTTGCACGTCGAGCAGCGAGACATGCTTTGCCATATTTCAACTGTCTTCAGAGAACACTGCGAATCAGTGTTCGTGCACACATATACGACATTTGCGTGTGTATGCTCGTCTCAAAAATTTTTCCCTTCAAAGAGTACGGAGAGGTAGATAGATTGTACACGATTAATTTTCTAGTGCGATTGTAACCGGAGAAATATCTTAGAGCAAAAAATGAATATTTTTGTATTTTTGATTGGCCTAGAATGTGCAACTTATGACTCGCAGATCGCATGTCGCCTACCAATTAATTTCCTGGCTCGCCGACTCATAACCGTAAATACAAAATTATATTATCTATTTTATGTAAATTATCAAAAATACGGTTAATAGAAGTTCAACAGCTTCATTTGACATATATTAGAAAAAATCTTTATAAGTTTATATTTGAAAATATGGCTCATATTTCGTAAATGATTGTTTATAAAATATTTAATTTTTATAAATTATCTTGATTTCTTTTACTTTCTTATTGACAAGATAAAATTCAAAATTAATTATTTTGATAATTATTACTACACAAAGTCCTACAAAAGTTATTGTCTAAATAAATAATTAGATATACAAGTACATAAAAAGATCTTACAAGAATATAAATAAAAAAATTATAAAAGGTATCCCATTTTAATGTCCCACCCCAAAAAACTTTTCCTTCTTAGAAAAAAATGTTTTAGACAAAAATTGTATAGCTTTGAGGGGGATATAAGATAGTGTCATTACAATAGTTTAACCTTGAATAATTACTTGAAGATTACGAGAATGTTCCTTCAATTTCTTAAATGGAACCTCCTACTTTTTATTACACATTCTTGTAGAGACTCTCATCTCGAGAGTTTTCCAAAACATTATAATTAAGTTTATTTTCATTAAATAATTTTCATTATTTTTTGAGTTATAAGGCTTGCAAATTATTAGGTGTACAAAAAAGTTCTGAGCTTTTTTTGTAAAATTCAATCTTTATTCGTATGTAATCGTACGGAAATGGCTTGCTGCGTAACGCCAAGCTGTTCTGCAAGCTCCTTTTCAG
>Ga0157363_1007946_pt1 | contig 10067 bp, 6 predicted proteins | sample AttsexASBM1_FD_111477 | JGI IMG/M metagenome (GOLD analysis project Ga0157363, IMG submission 111477) | Fungus gardens microbial communities from leaf cutter ant in Ribeirão Preto, State of São Paulo, Brazil - Atta sexdens ASBM1 | ecosystem: Host-associated > Fungi > Mycelium > Unclassified ...
AATGTAGATTGACTTTAATCTTAGTTTAACTTATTTTTTTCTTTTCATGATTCTTAGAAATAGAACAAGATAAAAAGTAAGTTAAACCAAGATTAAGGTTAATCTACATAGAAGTGGACATTAGATGACTTTGATCAAACTCCGTCGATTAACTTAATCGACAATTAACTCGATCAGCAGAATCGCTTAAGACAATCTCTAATATACAGTTCTTAATTTTTTTATACATAGAATTTTATTAATTTTATCTTATTCGTATTATTTAATAAAATAGTGCTGATAAATCAAATTAATCGGAGTTTGATAAAACTGACCCTGATAACTCTATGACTTTCGCGAATGCAAGAATTTTTCCAGGAGAACACAGTTTAAAATCACATTATCATATCAAAAATTTATCACAAAATCATCATCAAAAGTAATATAAAAATAAAATAACATCATCATTATGATTTTTCTTAAAATAATTTCAACCTGACATTATTTTGATCTTATTATAATTTATATTTTACTTGGATTATTATTGATCTTACACTCATGTTTTTCTTTTCTTTCGTTTCTCTTTTCGTTCGCTATTTCTTTAAAATTCTTATAATAAGTTCCTATTATTATAGAAACTATAGATTTGTTCTTTTTAGTTAAGTCTTCTTACATTTCTCTCCTTCTCTCTCTCTTTGCTCTTTTTCATTTTATGTTGAAAATAAGAAGAGAAAAGAGATTAATCGTGAAAGAAATTCAACTAAAAAGCATATCGATTAGGATATCGATTAAGTAACTTTTTATTCTACATTTTTCATGTTTCCGTTCTAAGAAAAAAAATTACATGATCGACTTTTAGGTTATGTCTATATTCATCAATTAGACCTTATATTTAAAGCTTCTTTAAATTTATCTTCAGATGCTCTACGAATTATTTCATAATTGCCCAAGCAGAACAACAAATCATTTATATGATATTAAAATGATATTAAAGTGACTTCAAAATGATAATTAAAAGTCATTTTTCAATCATTTCTGATTCATTTTAATATCAGTTTGTTATCGTGACTTATTGTTCTACTTAGGTGGTTATAATTGAGCATCTAAAGATAAATTTATAAGGAAGTCTTAAGTACAAAGTCTGACTATGAACAGTATTCATAGACCGTTCTTATTTCAAGACTGTCTTAAATAAAGTTTTAAGACGCTAATACAATCTTCTGATTGCTTTGTGACTTCTTAAGACGGTCTTGAATATAAGATTTGACTATGAATATTATGGCTCAGTTTCAACTCATGATTAACCGCGCGTGATTCAACTTATTTCTCATCTCTTTTCAATTCTAGCTTTAGAAAGAGATGAAGAATAAGTTAAACCTCAGTTAAGAGTTAATCATGAGTTGTGAAACTGGGCTTATGGGAGCTTTCCAGCAAGAAACAAATTGACACAAGGGTCATCCTTGTTCGATCAGTAAGAAACAAAGACTCTTGTGTCGATTTGTGTTTCTGCTAGAAAGCTCCTTTAGAATACAGGCACTAGAGTCTCTCATGGAGTGTACGTGACGTACGTCCCTGACGTACGCGGAAGAGATGGACGGCGCGTGCGCGTTCGCACACCCGTGGCACCCATGCTTGATCACCTTTATTTTTGGAAGCGGGTAAGCGAGCGGGTGAAGCGGCTCAGCGGCGACTGACTGTCATTACTGTGTCACTAGAGTGTCGCGGATTGTTGGCGTGTTTGGATGTGCGTGTGTATGCGCATGACTCCGACCTATCATCACGAGCGATGTCGACGCGACCGGCGATGCCGACGATGACGATGTTCAAGTCGAGGATTGGCTCGACATCACTGACGAACGGCAATGGAAATCTCACCGAGACCCAGAAATCGACGCCAGCGAGCTTCTGGTCGAGAATTCGCGTGAACGAGTGGACGTTCAGTATGATGCTCTTTATCTTCTCGCTCGCCATCATCGTCATCAAGCTGTACCTGAATTATTATGGTAGGTAAACACGAGTCGCTCGGACGACACGACTGGCTCTTCTCAATTTCCTTTAAATCAGCACGTCGCCTGAATCTTTCTACCTCCCGAGATCGGACGTGTTGCCAAGCTTCCGTTCGCGCGTCCACGAATCTCAATTGAGGTTAGACGCATCATTTAAATTAATTTAAACGTACACTTTCTGTTTTGATTCTGTTGAAAGGGACGTTCCTAGCGATCTGAATCGCTTCCACGAGGAAAGAATCGTTGTCACGCGAACGACAGTAGATCGTCGCCGGTAGGACATACCCGTTCTGGGTCAATCCGTCGTATACACAAGTTTTTGTTTTGGTTACATTGGAAGTGGGATTGCCGACGATGCGAATCCGTCTCGAGGGGAAGCCTGTGTCGTTGCACGTCGATATGTACTTTATTTTTATTTTGTCTCCTGTACTTTACTTTTATTTTGTCTCCTGTCAAAACGCGATAACTCCGAAACGGAAGTTAGCTCTGTAATTCCTCTGATTATATTTTCTGTACACTTATATTATTGGATATGTTCTTCTCAGTTATGCCTTTCTATATGTTCTTCTCAGTTTTGCCTTTCTCTTTCTCTGCTTTCACAGCATGGGCAAGTAATTGTTTTTTTAAAAAAAAGGAGAGGTAGAAATGTAGCTGAAAAAAACAGATCTAATATTTCTATAATAATTTGACCAGGCGATCGTTTGTTAATTTGCCTGTTATGTTCTAATTATTATTTATTGTCATGTAGATATTTCTAAAATTATTTATGTGATATTAACTGTTCATGCTTTCCAATTTATGTAATATTAACTTATTAATGCTATAAGACATTAATGCTATAAGACAAGAACTTAACATGATCTAAACATCATTTGTTTGTTTATATTAATTTTACAAATTGTACTGCTATAAATTGTCTCATCTCATTCTTTCATGCCTCTATCAGAGTAGAGATTGAGATTGAATTTGAACTAATCAAAGCAAAGTTTGTTAAACTAAATATTAGTATAACTATTGTTTTGTATATTTACATATAAATATTACTAAGCAATATTATCAAGACTCGCTTTGAAAATAGCATTCTTCTCTCTTATTTGTGTTTAAATATTTCTTGGTCTATTTTATTTAATATTAGTTAATATTATATAGTTCTCTTTTTTCTAATTGGTTCAATTTCAATTCTATTATATTTCAATTCAATTTCAATTTCTAGTTTGATATGGATATTAAGATGAAAACCAGACGATTCTCATCTCCGTTATTTCATTAAATAAATAATTTTTCGCAAAAATTCGAAATCACAGATAGCATAGAACAATAATAATTTCTAGTAATATTCCAGCAGCATTGCAACATTGCTGTAATATTATTGGAATGTTTTATATTATGTCTAAAATTGCGTGAGCTTTATTTCCGATAGATAAAAACGTGCAGACGAAAGAAATAAATCTAATACATCTCGGCAATAATTTGTCCAGGCAATCATTTGTTAAGTTGCTTTATGTTCTAATTATTATTTGTTATCAATCTGTATATTTCTTAAATTATTTATGTAATATTAACTGCTTTAAGGCAAAAACTAACTCGGATCACGAAAGTTATTTGTTCATTTATATAAATTTGATATTGTATCGCTATGAATCAGCGTCCATCCTGTTCTCTTAGAAAACCAGACGATTCTCTAGTTGCTATTCTGATTTCAATAAACGAATTATTCCTTGGCACAAAAATTAACGATTTATTCCGTGAACTTTATTCCTTTTAAAGAACACATCGTATCGTGCATTGTACAAGAGATGAAGAGATAATCAATGATTATATTTTTACGGTGCTTTCCAAGAATTTTATCATTTAAACGTGTGGCTCCGAACTCGTGTTAAAATGCACATGTCGTGTACATGTAGCCTGCATTCTTCGGTTATATTTTTACCGGGGCGCGTGGCCCATTTCTATTATGAGATCATCTTTTCCCGTACAACGCGAGTCCTTCGATCCTCTCCAGCTTCCTCGCTCATGCATTTATTATGCGAGATCTGGCGTCGCCCATGACCGAATTTGTCAAGGCCGTGTCATCGTTTTAAAAGTATATGCCTGATCAATCATAAAAAAAGAAAAGGCAATTAAAGAGAGAACTTCTTTATTTATCTTATCTTTTATTTTATCATTTAATTAAATTAATTACTTTTACATAAACTTTCACGGAAAATTTCACGCATTAGGATATAAATGTAGTATATAATATTATTTTATTTAGAATTTATAATATTATATTTTAATTGAAATATATTTATAATTTAATTTAAAAATTATGAATATAAATTAAATTATTTATAATATTAATTTAAAAAAGAATAATAATTTAGTTTAAATGTTTTCTTTACGAATTAACGTAATCTATAAAAGTTCTATAATTTTCTCTCTCTGTCTTTCAAGAGATTTATGTGGTTGATATGAGTTTCTCATGCTCTGCCCTCAGGAAAGCTTTTGTCATGGCAAGCTGGCGATCGATATTCTTTGCCATCGGTAGCATTTACGCAAATGTACGAAACAATACCGAGTATGTCCGACGTTTTATCGAAATTTGATGTGAAACAATTATCGACGGATAACGAAAAGCTTTTGAACACCGGCAATCAGTACGCAGGAGCAACTTCTGATATGCTGATAGCATTTTACAGCAGATTTGGGTGGCTGTTGAAAGCAACGATGAGCGGACTTGTGATAACAGGTTTCACTTGGTTTATCCTTTACAAGGACAGCAGTATACCTGGTATCAACCCACCGTTTCCTTTCAGTCCTTCCAAACAGAGGTAGACTTTTGGTTTCTCTATTTAATTACAGTATTTATCCAATTCAATTACAGTAGTTCCATACAATTCTTGCTTTAGAGAGTAAAATTTTAGTAAATTTTAGGTATGCATCTTTTATTGTACAATGTATAATTGATAAAGATGTATGAAAATCTAAATAGCAAAATATATAGATAAAAATATATATTCTATTGCTCATTAATTTATTAGAACAAGTAGATAAATTTTATACTTTTTTATGCTGCTTGAAAAATTACAAATGTAACGCGATTTATATTTGTTAATGTTGTTTATTTCAGGATACATGGCAGTTCAAGGATACAGATAAATTATTTAGTTGGTGCGCTAAATGGGATATTATTTTTTATCTACATGTGTCTTTAATATAGTGGAAACGTTGTCGATTTTCAAAAGATGGTTCTATTTTTCTCTTTTTGTTTATTTATATAATATTATTTATTTAATTCACTAATTTATGTCGTCGGTAGCACGTTTATTTATGAGTGACTTTTATTTGCGAATAAGGCCTACTAATGACAAAATCTTAGTATTTTGTAGCTCTTTTTCTATTAATATTGCTATATTATTCGATAAGTAGCTTTGAGCAAGAATTAAAAGCTCTTTGAGCGAAAACTAAAGTTTCGCGAAAATGCACAGGAATACATTTTCTAAAATGTGAAAAACTTCGAATGAAACCCACTATTAGCATAAAGAATTTATTCTGCTTCTATGTATATTAATAGGCGTTACTAATGACACAAGGTGCGGTTATTGAAACCAAGTACTTTGGTTGCGCGGTATGCAACAACCAAAAACGTCAAAGTACAAAACAGATTGTTCCATACCTTCTTCTCCAAATTTTATATAGTTATCTATTACTACTGTTTAAGACTGATTGATAATCTGAAAGGGCTTATTTATTGATAGGCTAAAGTAAGTGTTGTAAGATATAGTTAATTTATGTACGCAGAATATATTATATATATATATTGCTTATATAAGAATGAATATAAATAGCAGAAACGTGAGGCTATGAGTAATATTATATTTCATATTCAATGCGTCATTCTGAATGTTACAAAAATGATTGAAGTCTTTCTCATTGGCAGCTAAGAATATACGAAGAAAAACACGTTTCTGAGGACCATTCGCCTATATTTATATTTAAATTATTTCAATAAATATTAGACTTAAATTATGAATCTATTACAATTTCAATTTTTCAAATATTGATATAAGCAAATATTAAGCGAAACTACGACTTTTAATTATAAACATTTATAAAAATTACAAAACACTTTATAAACATTAGAGTGCGCAAAAAGTGATACATTTATTATTATATAGAAGTTACATAGTACGAACTAGAATAAGATAATTCCCAGAGGTTTATCATGCGATAAAAACCTCGTCCTTTCCGGTTATCGCAGAAATAACGTAACATAAATTACGCTAAAAGAATATTTTATTTTTTAAACGATTAAAACAGGAATGTTAAAAAAAGAATGGATATTTGTAGTTGTGTAAGCTGCGTCTTATTAATATTATCACTGTACACGCATGTTCTCCCGCATTCGCGAGAACGAAATGCTATTCAATAAACATTGAATATACATTCGCACTTCATGTATATTTCTTATCTCGTTCAAATGTTCCGCCCGACGGCGACATATTGGCGCACGACGCGACGATAACACAATCGTGCGCAATCGCGAGGGACTTGCGCAAGCATGCGCAAGTTGTAAAGCGAAGGCGACGAAACGGTCAGTACGCATTGTGTATACTGTATCGTTTGCGAAATTCCAGCGAATTCTTGTCTCATCCACCGTTTTCTACCGTTGTCTTTCGACGATTTTTTCTCACGATGGCGAATGAGACGTGTTCGTCTGGCGAAGTCATGACTGAGGCCGCGAAAACGGCAAATCAGTTGTACAAGATCCACAATCAGGATGACTTCAGCCGGATTACCAAGGGAATTAAGGTTGCACGGTGCATGCAGTCACCGTCGACTTACGGTAAGTTCAGAGCTGTGAGCCTGATTTGTGAATGTATAACAAGACGCAGAAATGCGAGAAACGTATGTTTATTTATTTTCCACTGAGGTCAGAATAGAGCTCCGCATTTAGAGCGAGACGAACGTTCAGACGAATGTTCATTGGGAGCAGAAGGTGCAGCTAGAAAGGATAGCTCACATATGTGACATTTGTCAAGGCACGAAGGACACTGAGCAAGTTCTAGAGAAGCGTAACTTGTTTCTCTTGAAACAATTACGCTGAGAGTAGATATCATTTAATAATAGTTAATTAAATAAAATGTGTTTATTGTGTATTGTACTATTGTATGCATCTGTTTTTATATTGTCAATTGTCAATAGGAAAAAATTTGTGTAAATATTTACGCTTATTTAAAACATTAGATTGTATGACCTTTTTTGTTATCTCTTTCTTATAGGAGATAATATATTTTTAGATACTTAGATTTTTAGATACTTTTAAAACAATTATGCTTATCGGTTTAAAAGCTTCGGATGCAGAGTGAAGAAAATGATATGCATAGCTTAAAATGTTTATGTCTCGATTGTTTAAATTTTATTTAAATTATGAAAACATGTATTTTGATTTAATATTATGATTTAATTTCATTTAACGTGTTATAATAAGATTGGAATTGAAAGATGAGAATTTTTTTTCACATTAATATTCTATTTCTTAGAATTCACAGTTATATTAAAAATATATAATATAATAACATCGCTATATGTAGAGTCTAAAGATTACCAGTGAAAATCTTGAGTTCATATCTTTAATATAATCAGTTGATGTGATATTAATCAGGAAATTAATTACATTGGATCTCTTTGGGCCGTTACAAAGATAAAACTTAATTGTACAAATTAAGGGAAGTTGAATATTATTTTTTGTTGAGATTATCCTAAAAAAATAGCAGGTCGTTTTTAATTTTTCAATATGCATGAGAAAAATAGGAAATAGTCAATAGTTTAACAAGATTTCACATATGGAATTTACCTCTGCTTCGCAGTACCTGACAGTGAGCAGATAATATGCGAGCTGGTGGTATCCGATTCTTTGTGTTGTTCCTATTGTAATACCGAATTTGAGGACAAGGTGCAACAGAGACTCCATTACAAGCTGGATTGGCATCGTTACAATCTGAAGCAACATCTGAATGGTTTGAAGTCAATTAGTGAGGACAATTTCAATAAGTTGGCCGGTGAAGGTACAGTCTGAGATGAAGTACACGGCGAGCTTTAAGATGGTGCAAAAACAATTAGGCATGTGGGAATTTTATAGGCGACATGTCTAGCCTGTCTGGTAGTGAGGTAGAGTCCGAGAACGATGACGATGCTGGTACTTCGGAGACTGGGATTTCATCTAATGAACAAACCAAGAACGAGTCGTCAAGTAAGACTGGACTTGGCAGATCCAGAAAGATGTCAGAAAGACGTGGGAAGGCAATTGAGTCAGACATTTCGGACACGGAGTACAACGAGGAAACGTCCAAGGAGCGGAAGCTACAGGTTGTCGCAAGTCGTCACACCAAGGTGTTTTTCGAGAACGATGATGGCAATATATTTAGTATCTACCGGTGTTTGCTGCATCATAAAAAGGTATGTTTGTTATCGTTAGCAGGATTGTCATCAATTAAAGTGATGCAAACTTATGCACTATTATTCATTAGTCTATTCTTTTCAGCTGAACTTGTTGCACCGTTCATTTTTCCTTCTTTTTTTCCAACGCAACATAAAGAAAAAAAGAGAAAAAGTAAACGCTGCAAAAAGTTTAGCTAAAAAGAACAAGTCTACTATTACGTATGCTTGGAAAGTATATGCTTGCACACGAAGTATCATTTTGAAAATTGATTACTTTGTTAGAGTCGCTTGGCGTGCTCTGTACTTGCCAGATCGGGAGATATGCAATTACGTTTTAGGACATTCCCGAAAAAGACACCGAGATGATTGCTAAGGCACTGGATAGCGGCAGAAAGTCCAAATGGACGGTCATCATGGTCGGTGGTGGACACTTCGCTGCGGCAGTATTTCAGGGTATGCACTATTCTTAAGAATATTTTGATGATGTGCACAATTGTTATATTCACCCGCTTTGGTGTATCGCAGATGGTGAGCCTATCGTGCACAAGACCTTCCATTCTTATACCGTGCGAGCAAAACAAGGTTTCGCTCAAAATTCTCGTACAAATGGTAATCACGCGAAAAGCGCTGGTGCAAGTTTGCGAAGATATAACGAAGCATCGCTTATTCAGGTACATTCTGTTTATACGTCTCGCTAGAGATTAATGAGTTATTTAATAGCCAATTAAATTGACAAGTTGCAAGCTGATGTAACGATTCTAGCATGTACAAGAGATATTGGAGTCATGGTCGATGCACATCAACAATTCAGCAGCTATTTTGTACCGAGCAGTCGGTCCACACAATCGTACAGTGCTCTTCGGTGGCAAGAATCCACCTTTAGATAAGAACGATTTTAGAATAAGACCACTGCCATTCCCTACTCGAAGAGCAACGTTTAGAGAAGTCAAGAGGGTATACGATATTTTGAGTACCATGGAGATTTATGGTAAATAATAATAATAATAATAATAATAATGAAATAGTTATTCATAATTTCAACTTAATTTATATTCAATTTGTATTGAACAATTCATTTTTGTAATGTCATATTTTAGGCTCTGCGGCGGATTTCACGGACTGTTTCCCCAACTCTCCGCGACAGCCCGTACGGAAGAAGGTTTCGAAACCGGAGATCATGAGTGAAATACCTGAAGGAGAAATTGCTACGGAGTACAATTCTAATGCCAGTAATCTCAGTAATCCGCAGGATAACATTAAGACACCTGCGCAATCTACTCCAGAGAAGCAACACCGGAATTCTCGTCCACACATAGATAGGGCGAAGCCGAGGAAAAGTCCAAATCGGCCACTGCCAGGTTCATATTATTAATTTGAAATATGAGTAATTAAGATTCTCCTTTTTTAATTAGGATTCTTCACCAGACATGCTGTAATTATTATTAAAAATAATATTTGCATAAAATTATGTTTATATTATTCCATTTATATTTGTATGTTAGATTAAAAAGAAAGATTTACTATTTTACAGATATAATTATTAAATTAGCTCAATCGTCCTCTGAGTCTGAAATAGATACAAATTTTTCAATGGATGTTCCTTTAATTGAAGAAAATTTTGAGGTGTCATTTAGGGCAAATTTACAACCATTTCAAGATACT
>Ga0157363_1007947_pt1 | contig 10067 bp, 5 predicted proteins | sample AttsexASBM1_FD_111477 | JGI IMG/M metagenome (GOLD analysis project Ga0157363, IMG submission 111477) | Fungus gardens microbial communities from leaf cutter ant in Ribeirão Preto, State of São Paulo, Brazil - Atta sexdens ASBM1 | ecosystem: Host-associated > Fungi > Mycelium > Unclassified ...
AAGAGACAGTTCGACAAAAGAAGAAGGAATCCTCAAGGTCTAAAGGTCGGAGAACACGTGTGGCTGGAGAACAAAAATATCCAGTCAAATCGACCCTCAAAGAAGTTGGACAATAAAAGATACAGACCTTTTAGAATCACAAAGGACATTGGCCTAGGAGCGTTTCAACTGGAACTTCCGGAAGGCTGGATGATTCATAATGTCTTCAACAAGGACCTTCTGACACAATGTGTGGAGCCGAAGTTCAAAGGACAACACAAGGAACCAGCACCACCACCAACAATTATCAATGAGAAAGAAGAATACGAAGTGGAAGAAGTACAGAAGCACAGGAAACGAGAACGAGGAACACAATACTTGGTGCACTGGAAAGGATATGGGGACGAACACGATCAATGGATAGCAGAAACGGGGTTACCACATGCAAAACAGGTGGTCGAAGATTATTGGACAAGGCATTCGAGACAAATCCTATAAAAAGGGGGGGTAAAATCCCACTTAGACAACTCAAGAAGTTACTCGAAATCCTAACAACCTCAGAAAATGTCTTTCAACAACAACTACGCTACAGCACTCACTTCTCCCAATCCCTATATTTCCAGGAAAATCAACAACATGGATCAAGCACTAGTTATGAAAAGAGAAAGAGAAGACTGGATGAGGTTATACCACAAGATGCTGAAAGGGTTGGAGACGATGATCGATGTACAAAGAATGGTGAAGGATATAAAGAAACTGGCAGAGGAAGCAAACACCACCCTAACAGAGGTGGAAGGAACTATCTTAATGGCAAGCATCAATAACCGGACAACAAACACCACGAATCTTACTCAAATATCGGAGGATTTACAATACCTAGTCCAAAGCGATATGGACGAAAGGGCATTCCAAACACAAAGAATGCTAGCTGATGAGTTAGATCGATACAAAGGGAAGAACAACAAGTACGTGGAAGACAATATCAAAGAAATTCAAGAACTATACATGAATGAGGAAATAAATCAAGCAAAAGGAACAGTTGAGAACGAAGAAGTCATATTAATCCAACTATATCAAGTGGCTTCAACAACTACATCGTCGACCTTATCAAGCTTCATATCTGACGAGATAGACAACCTCAAAAAATACATGAAGTTTGTGAAGACACCATCACAAACCAGAATCTTCCGACCACTGCCCTATTATCAATCTCTTAAATCCAGAGGAGAACAAGATCCTACTTTCTGGAAAGAGGTAGTAACGGCATTCCTAGACAAAAAGAAAAATACCGACACAGCAAGGAATGGTTGCCAAATACCTATGTACCAAGGAGGACCACTACATGAACCTTACTTTATCGCCATCGACAACAGGGATCAAATAATAATTGGTCCTAGCAAGAAGATCATCGCGACTCATGTGGTAGGAGAGTTGGAGGTTTTGATATGATTTATGTGGACATGAATCTTGAAAATGGGGTATTGTTACAATGGATACCTCGAGGATGCAGCATGGACAAGGGTAAAGGGCATGATGTCAACAATCGGCTGCGCTGAAGTAGTATCAGTCAGTGCCTCATGTAGTAGGTGCTACAGCCTGACCTAGTCCTCACTGTTTCCTCCTTTCTTCGTCATGTTCTTGGACTCATGTATGCCTTGCTGTTTCTCTTCTTGCTCATATATATAGCGTAGCTAGATACCTGTATCTGTACGCTTTACCACTTGATATATACATCTCTTAAACTCCTCTCAAGTCTTTGCCTTAGTTACAACCTGAGCTCTAGCTTAAGGTCATTACAATTCCCTTGCAAATCGTCTTGGGATTATAGTAAGAAGAACAAATGTGATGACCTCACCAATAGATGGAAAATGATCTTCCAAGCATTGGATGCAAAAGAAAAACAATTCTTGGATCTCCTTGACAGTGATGACAACATCATTGAACCATCATACATCAAAGGTGGTTTGTGGCTCAGATATTTTGGTCACTTTAACTCTTTGTACACAAGAGCTATGAGAGCAATTATTAATTACGCTCCAATTAGTGAATACAGGCTAAGGTTCTTCCTGAGGGAAGACTTTAGCTGTTCTTGTGGTTTATATTCTATTGAAACTAGAAGACACATTCTATGTTGTGGCAACCACTAGTCATAAAGACTAATGACTACACAGCGAGTAAACCTCAAAAGAAGTATGATGTGGGAATTCACAAGAGAACTCAACAAGGAGTCTCTGCTAAAATAGAGTCCTATATATACAAATATGCCTGGTCTGTGCTACCAATAATTAAGCCTGCCCTATTGTTCATGCTACAACCTCATGTCTGCCTCATTTCCTACTCAAGGCCACCATGTTGTATACATGTGCCCTAACGTCATTTTCCAGATCCTTCCATCATGTTATAGGCCTATGATTTCACATCATGTGACCTGTCATGTGACTGTAGTGTCATGTGTCTCTTTATTGTCCAAAAGAAAAAGAAAAAGAAAAGAAAAACAAAATTAATATAAAATCAGAAAAATAAAATAAAATAAAATAAAAATTGTTAGTATCCAAAGTGTCCCATAACATTCTATATGAGTGTAGGGGATTTAATGAATATTGGAATCTGAGAAGAGACTCAATAAGTTATTTTATCTTGTTTCTTGAATTCAACCCAAGTGTGTTTGCATTTACAAGTCCCACTATTTAATTAGCAGGGAATTTTACTCTTAGCTAGCTCTAGTTATTTTCTCACTTCTGTTTTTTCTTTTTGTTTTCTCCTCTTTTATAGTTTTTTCTTTTTTCTTTTATGTTTCTTTCTTTTCTGTTATCGTGTTGTTTCACTTGTCCTGTATGTAGTTATAAAGTAGCTACCACGGTCTGCCCTTATACCCCATGTAATAAATTGTTGATTTAAAAAAATTACTTACAATTATTCTTATAGCATTTATTGCCAATAGAGCATGTTATGATATCAATATGAATCATTTCTTAACAGTGAATAGTAGGTAACAAGTTTAAAGTAATGAATAATAAGATAGAAGACAGATGAGAATAACCAGTAATAAATAGGACCACAAAAGATAGATGAGAATCAGAATATAGAAAATAATACAGAAAAGAGTATTTTCTTACATGGTTCTCTAGAAATAGACTAATCTTGCTTCAAAAGAGTAAGTATCATTGTATACTCTAAGTATTTGATTTTTATTTATTTTCTATTTATATTGATAATAAAGAAATATATAACTATGATAAATTATGTATTATATAGGGTAGTGTCATTATGTACATGATATATATAGACTTTAGAATAGGATTAATATTATAGTATTAGTATTAGACATAGTTCATACTAGTGAGTAAAAGTTTACAAGATTTGCTCAGAGTTTATAAGAACTTGTACAAAAAAAATAGAGTTATGAACTTTGCAGAATAACCTTAGCTTTAGCTTATATACTGCACTATCTGTCTATTGCAGGGTTGCAACTTCAGAAATAGAATGGAGTCCAAAAAAAGTGAGTTTTAATAAGTAGTGTTGTTATGAGACAAGAGTGTGGACAGACTTTAGGTAGGGTTAGGGTTAGAACAGTAGTTAATTATTAGTCTACAACAGAAGAGAGATAGGAGATAGGCATGTGACCTGGAAGTCATGTGATAGAGTCTAGAGCGGTCTGGAAGGACTAACAGTCTAAAAGGATCGAGAGGAGTCTAGATCAGAGTTAGGGTTAGGGATGATGTCAAGGGACATAGGTTCCTCATGGTGTACACATAGTGTGCACATATATAGCGAAGATTAAAGGTATGATGTCAAGGGACATGTAGGAAGCATAGTGGTCTTATGGAAAACACATGTGGATGAGTATTAAGACATGAGGACAGAGCATGGACTTTAGGGTCAGTTATATAATGTTGTAGCATGGACCAGAACTTCTAGTATATATATAGTGGTTAGATAGAGTAGGAGCTCCTTGTTGAGTTCTCTTGTAATTCCCCCACTCTTTACTTGATAGCCCATTGGAGAGCTTTGCTCATTGTAAGATCATTTGTCCTTGAGTGACAAGTGGTTGCTACAACAAGTATATTACCAAAGAACACTAGAGTTGTTGCTTAACTGTTATAGTCATTGTTGTTGATTATTAGACTAGTGAATACAGAGTATTTACTAGTTCTTATATATAAGTAATATAAAAGATGTTGTAGTATACTTGGACCTTTATATTTTATCTTGATTTTCTTTTATTTTTATCTGTTTTTCTTTTTCTCTTATTTCTTGGATGATAAAGAGATATGTGACCATGGTCACTTGATGCATCACATGACACTATGTCATAAGCCTAGAATATTATAGAAGGGACTAAAAGGATAACATCAAGATATATGTCTATGACATGTTTATCTTATAGTATATATAGAAGTTCAAATTTATTTATCAGATGGAAAAATTACAATGGCTGATATATGAACATTAGGGTAGGGCTATTTATAATTAGCACAGACCATATACTAGTAGTAAATATAGTATAGGAATATATTAGAGACTTCTTGTTGAGTTCTTTTATAATTTCTGTAAGACTTTTATGACTTAAGATTACTTTAGTGTATTATTGATTATTCTGATTAGTGGTTGCCACAATGAAAGAAGAACTTGGGGGTTTTAAAGTATAGCACTGAGCAGAGATTTCAGTAGTAAAATACTAACAGAGATAATTGTTACAAACTCAAGACCTTAGGGTTGGTCAGAAGAGTGAACCTTGTATTAGGTTAACACAAGAGAACTCGATAGGAAACTCTGTACAGGATAGTTTACCTTATATACTAAAACCTCATAGTCCATGCTAACTACTTCTAGCCTACTCTAAATAGCCATGTATTTGCCTTAAGGTCAACATTTGTTGCATATGTTGTATGACATCATCCTTTCAGAACCTTTTATGTCTTTCTATGTGTCTTGTAACTTGTAACTTGTCACTCTAATCCTAGTTCTAAAAAGAGAATAAAAGGAAAATAAATTGAAAAGAAAATAGAAATGAGAAAGAAAATAAGAAAAAGTTAAGTCCACTACTTTCAGCTTTGACAGTAATGACAAGATAACTCTGCCATAGAAGACTGAGTACTTATAGGATTTTTGAACAAAGTATAATATTGTTGTAGAAGACAAACTTTGATTGGATGTTGGAATTGATAACATTACTACAGAGAATAGACTTTTATTAGATTAGACTTAGTATATGACAGTATTGCTCTCTTAGGACTAAGTCTTTGAAGTTCTATTCAGTTTATCTAGAAAACTCATATAATATCTAAGTTAATATAAAAAAAGAATTTTTTTTCATTCCTTTTTTCTTACTGTCATATCCTCTTCCAACTTTTTATTTAATTTTGACCTTGTTACTGAAATTCTCAAGTAATAGTATGAGGATATATGAAGGTAACAAATGAGGAGTAATAACTCATAGCCTACCTAGAAGAGGTGATAAGAGAGTAGTATGCTGAAAGAGCAGCTAAAAAGGTAAAGCTGGTAGCAAAAGCTAGAGTGAGAGAAGAGACTTTACAGAAGTAGTAGAAAAAGATGAAGTAGTGGTATAAAGAAAAGCTTAAAAGGCTCTGACATGTGAGTCTGACATCTTAAAGAGCATTGAGATCCTTCTGGTTGTAGAATTTAAGAGGAAGAAGGTTCTCAAGATCTTTTTAGAGAATGAGACTAGTCTGTGACCAGTAAAAAAAGCAAAAGAGGAGCAAATCAAGAAGAACCATAAAGAAGATTCAGTAAAGATAGGGGATAAGAACTCTTATGAGAGATGCATACAGGCTGAATATAAGTATCTAGTTTACTATAGTAGGCAAGTAATAGAGCTTATTTTATACTATTTTACTAAATTATCTTTTCTTTCAGTCAATCCCTGATCTGTATAGAGTATATTGCTATTAAGTAGCAGTATATTCTTGTACAAGATAACACTAGTAGAAAAAAAGTAAACCCTGTCTATAGCAAAGTTTTGAGTGTTATCAAAAAAGTACTCAGTAAGCTTATCAAGGAGTATTATGGTATTGGAAAGTTTCTCTAGGACTTAGTAGAGAGCCAAAATTGTAATATATCTCAACTTGCAAAGATTAGAGCTTCAGTTGACATATAGTGGAAATTAGTGGAGTTAAGAGGGGATGTTAGAGCAACTGGGTAAAAACTATGGTAATACAGCAGAGATTGTAACTTTAGGAAAATCCTAAAAGAACAGAATAGAGTTTTCCAAAGGTAACAGCTACTCCAAGTATTCAAGAGTCTATTATAATTAAGTAGAACATTAGGCAGAATATTCAGTTACTTAACTATAGAATAATAATGCTAGATGGTCAGGTATCTCAATGGAATATTTCTAGATAACAAAAACTCATTGGTTGGTGGCTGTTGGAAGTGCATTGAGAGTTGGAAGAGTGTATAAGGGTCTGATGGTGTTGTAGCAGAATGGGACTTAGAAAAAAAGATGATTATAAGAATAGCTTAAGTTTTAGCAGATGCTACCAGCTTTAATTTAGGTAAAGCAGGAGTCATCTTATAGAAGAAAGTGAAAAAGAAGAAGAGGATAGAAAAGAGTCTGTAAAAGGTTTAGAAGAAAATAAGGAGAATGAGAAGATCACATAAATACTGTCACCTCTCTTCTATTAGAATAGAATGTGAATAAGTGAGTAAGAAAAATCAAATAAGATGATTAGAGGAAAAATAAGATAAAAAAACAAAGACTGAAAGACAAAGAAAAATACCATAAAAAGTGTACAGAGGCTAGGTTTAGACAGAAAAAGACAAAAATACTAAGGAAAAACTCTGTGAAAAGTATATGGAGGCTAGAGTCTGAATTGCAGCAGTGTAATCAGAGCAAAGACAGAGAACTAAACTTGGTAGGATATGTGATATAGAAATTGGATACTAAGTTTATGGTATAAGTGAGTTCAGTAGTAGAGAACTGCTTAGATTTGTCTTTGGTATCTTCATATTTTAGCCAAATGATCTTGTAGAGGAGCTTACAAGCCTGTTGGTGGTTGATTTTAGAGTCTACTATCTGTAAGATTTTATACTCAGATTCTCCATTAATAATTACTAATACTAATACTAGGGTAGATTGAGTTCTTTCAGAGAAAGTATTAAAGATAGCTAGTTCAAATATAGAGACATGGAAGACTAGATGTACAGAATACATAGACTTTAGAAGATAGAGAGTGAATAACAAAGTACTAGGCTGGGAAATGATTTTGTAGGATCTGAGATACTTTTTAGAGAGTTTCTTAGAGGGTTTGATGGTTTTAAAAAATTGAGTCTTAACAAAAACTTTATTATCTACTTTGAAAATCAGATGTGGAAGAATGCTATATATTAGCAAATACCATAGTTATTTTAACTCTGAGGGTACTTTGCAATTTATCAAGATTGATGGTAAAGTTGTGGGCTCAGAAAAAAATATCATGTTTAGGGTATACCAAAATATTTGAATAATAGCTCTTATTAGCAAAGAATAAAGAGATACTGGTAGTAACACTTGGAACATTATTGTAAGAAAACTCCACAAGTGGCAGAAGTTCAGACCAATTATCTTGTTAGTAGTTATAATATATACAGAGGTATTGTTTTAGAGTCTGGTTCATGTATTTGGTTTATTTGTCACCTTTAGAGTGATAACCTAAAGTGAAGTGAAACTATATGTTGAAAGTAGTATCTAATGAATAGAAAAAGTTCTACACAAACTCTAAACCTTAGTTGGAGATGATATAGAATAGAATACTATGCTTGGAAAACATATGAAGGATGAATGAGTGTGCTAAGTCTATAGAGATGATAATGTTACATATGAATGAAAGTTGTTTGCTTGGCAAGCCAATTAATAATGACCAAATAGTATCAAACATAGAAAATGACAGAAGTTTTTCAATTAAATCTATAAACATATGGAGATAGGGAGCTGCTTGAGAGATCTGTAAGGCTTGTGATATTGGGGTTTGGATCATATATAAGTAATACAGAACTTGCAGAATTGTTGTATATCAGCATAGAGGTTTGGTAAGGAGTATCTGTAGTGAACTAATTCTAGTATTTTATTCAGACTAAAATGGCTAGCTAGAATGTGATTGTAATTATACTAGAGAATGTATGTGCAAAGATTACTAGATAATAGTACATAGATTCTACAGTCAAAAAGAAGAAGACCAGTAGAGTCTATAGACTAGTAGATAGCTACTAGTCTATCTATGGGGGTGTGTTTTAAAGTAATAGGATCATTAGAAAGTGCCAAGCAAATATTTTAGTGTAGAATGTTAAGATCAATAACTGTTGCTGTGCAGAAGGAAGAAAAGAAAAAGACTATTGCTTAGAGAGATACTACAAGTTATTTATAGATGAAAATAGGCTTGAAGTTGTGGAAGTTGATCATAGTGTAGCTAGTATTTTCTCTTTTAGGATAGATGTCCTATTATTTAGTGAGTATGTCTGGTTTAATGGCTAGATATCCAGGACAAAACCAAATAACAAGGTTGAACTATAAAAGATACTTAGACTATCACATTTGTTTGCAGGTTAACATTTTGGTAGTAGAAAAATACTCAAGGTTTTTATAATCTATAATAATATTGATAGAAAAGACCAGATCTTTGAGATTTTCAAAAATGGCCAGGAGTTCTTTGTTACAAGTATCATGATTCAGCTCTATAAGAGTGAAAGTTTGGACTATAGGATGAACTTGATTGCTTTTATTCATAATAGAAAGAATTGTAGTGAGAGTATAGTTGGAGGCATTCAGTTTCATGACAAGCTGAGTATTAAAAATCTAGTATATAAAGATAGGAGTGGAGATGAACGTCTTCTTTATGAAGTTGAAAGTATTATGGTAAAAGTTGTTAAGCTTCTAGAAGATGTCCTTTTGGATAAGATAGATTAGCAGAATAGTAATGTTTGAGTAGTTGAAGATGAATTGGTGGTGAAAATTTGCAAAATCTAAGAAGGACTGAATGTTCTTAACTTTCTTCAGTTGTAGCCAATTTTGAATGATTTTTACTTTGTTGTTAGACATAATAAGTCTAGAAGGGAAAAAATGTATCCCAGATATGTTACTGACTTGGAATAGAACTTACACTTCTCTGCTTTGACATAGAGGCCAGTTTTGTAGAGACATTTGAGCACTTTTTTGATATACTAGCATGTGTACAGATATATTGTTAGAGTAAATGAGTATATTGTTCAGATAGATTATAATACAAATATCTAGAAGATCAGAGAAAATGTTGTTCATGAATTGTTGAAAGGCTGTAGAGATATTAGTAAGGCCAAATAGCATTATAGATCACTTGAATAATCCATAATATGTTTTGAAAGTGGTCTTCCATTTGTCTTTGTCAGTTATATGAACCAGATAGTATACATAATGAAGATCTATCTTAGTATACACTTGGGCTTTGCAGAGTGAGTTTAATAGATCAGAGATCAGAGAGAGTAGATAACAATCTTTTTTTGTGATATGATTAAGACTGGAGAAGTCAACATAGAAATATAGTGATTTATCAAAGTTGTAGTACTAATGATTGCAATGTTGGATCACTCAGAAATAAACATAAAGGTCTCAGATGTTAGTGTGGAAACTATAGGGTCTGATGAATATAGAGAGTTATTAAAAATTGATGGAGTTGTTAATGGGATATTGGCTATGATGCAGGGTAGAGTAAGATTTTCCTGAAAAGATAAACAGAAAGTGATTAACTCATTCTCCCAGTTAATCAATGAATTGTGTCAGGTGAGCCAGTTATATCCAAGAACCAAAGAGTAAGAAAATCAAGTAAGGTAACATAGAAGTCTAGATTCATATATTTACCAGAGAGAAAAATCACATGTATAGTAGTAATTTTAGAGATGTTACTGTTTGATGAGCCATCAAATAAGTAGAGAGAAATTGACAGAATTATGAGGGTCTTCAGGTTGTGAATATTCATGAACTTTGAGTCTACAAGGTAATAAGTAGACTCAGAGTTAACTAAAGCTCAGAATGGAATTTTATTAAGGTGATTTTGACCAAGGATTAAGAGAGAAAACAAAGAAACAAAGAGAAAGTAGGAGCTCAAAAGAGTGGATGT
>Ga0157363_1007948_pt1 | contig 10067 bp, 3 predicted proteins | sample AttsexASBM1_FD_111477 | JGI IMG/M metagenome (GOLD analysis project Ga0157363, IMG submission 111477) | Fungus gardens microbial communities from leaf cutter ant in Ribeirão Preto, State of São Paulo, Brazil - Atta sexdens ASBM1 | ecosystem: Host-associated > Fungi > Mycelium > Unclassified ...
AATCTGGTATAATTGAATAATTCCGATCGGAATCCATTATTTCGAATAATTCCATATAATATAATCCATATAATATACGTATCCAGATTGGTTCATAATATTTAAGACATTGTACTTAAAACGGTTTTAAATATACATACCTACTGAATATCAAAAATACTTTATTAGAATCTTAAAACATTATTTATAAGATGGTCTTGATAAGAATGATTATGAATATTTATATTATATATTTATATATAAATAATTTTAAGCTTCTTAAGCTAAATAATTATCGCTAAATTCATCTCGCTTCGACCGTTTCAATATTCTACTAGAATCGCAACATTGTGTGAACTTCTGAATGGAGAAATAGGTTGCAGATCATACAGTCATGTTTGAACGTGCTCGCAGTAACATTGCTGCAATATTTGTAATGTTGCTGCAATACTGCTGAAACATTGCAATGTTGCTGCAATATTGCTTAAATGTTATCCTGTATGTGGTGATTCCCGCGATTGTTGTTGTCTAAAAACAACTTTTTTTGTGCTCGTTTCGAATGTCTCGTAGTGTGTCTTGCGATTGTCTCGTTAAATTACTCGTGTAACACGATTGAATCCGGTATTGCTTGGCGAATATAAAAATTCTAGAATCGCGAATTTTTTTAGAGGTATCTTCTTAAGACTAAATTTGATATTTTATGTCTAATTGCCTAATATATATCTATTTCATTTCATGTATAAGAAGACGATGCAGTAAGAACACGATGAAAGATAATCGAAAAATCGACGTAACATGAAAGGGAACGGGAATTCATATTGTCGGGAAGAATCGCCAACGTTCGCCACCGTTATGTTTGTTTTCCGTTGATAACTTACCGTTTGTCTTCTGTCGGTAAGTGCATTATCTAATGATTATTTTATTCATAGTTTTGCATAATCGTCGCTGCACTAGATGACAGCACTAAGCATTTATAAGATCGATTTTTACGATATTCTTCGATAGTACATACATCAAAATTGGAACGATATAACATAAAAGTTTTTCGACTGTGCGACAAATGGAAAGCGTGCATAAAATTTTTATGTATTTTGAATGAAAAAAATTAATATACATATAATCGCATGTATTTACTGTATACTTGTATATATTTTTTTTATGTTGATAAATTATAATGTGCTTATCTTTATTTTCTTATTTAAATTATCTATTAATGCATTAATAAAATAATATATAGCGACTTTTTTAAATTCATTCTAAAAGTCGTTTTTTTACATAAAATTTGGAGCAAACATTCAGAGCTTGTATTATGAAACTCATGATAATAGATTCTAATCAAAATTATTTCATTTTTCCTAGAAAACTCAAGAGAAATCTATGAAATAATTGAATAATTCCGATCGGAATCCATTCTGAATAATTCCATGATATGTAGTCTGTTATATATAAATAGATATTTCTTTATTCACAAATAATTTTTTTCATTGAAAAATAGTACGTATATAAAATAATTATGCAAAAATTAAGGAATCAATGATTGTTTCGTAAATTCTTATATAGAGATAACCAATTATCAAAATTAGGTTTTAATCTGTATTTGCTAGAGACGGCAGCATTTCTAGTTTTTACGATTCGTAAAATTTGCTCGGAGATCAAAGGTTAGATTTCGCTCATCTTAAACTCGGTCCCGTGAAGATTTTCTTCGCGAATCGCGTTTCGTGCTCGACGAAATTTTCACGTTCCTCGAATGCAGAAAGTCGACAATTGCGACCGTTGTCATTTTGTCTTGCGACGGAGCTCGAGTTTTCGCTCGAGATGCCGCTTCGCGATACCAGCTATCTGCTACCGCGAATACGAATACGAATACCACGTGTGTATGCCGCATATATCAAGTTGTAATAGAGACGAGTAGGTTTACTATCGTCGCCGCCGGTAGGCGCCGAGTTACTTGACTCCCTATCCTATTTAGGACCGGGCAAGAAAGGGAACTGACGAGCATCTCTGCTCGTTGATCTCGCTCGCATCTATGCGTTCTATCTAAGTGGCACACAGGTAGTTTTCTACTAACGCGGAAACTCGGCTAACTTCCGTGTATATATGCGCTTGTAACTCACAAAAGCATGTTCGTCGAATAAGTTTTACAAGACTTCGATGAAAACTTTAATCAGAAAAAGAAAAATCTCCAACTAAGCACAAATCTTTTGTAAAAACTTATTTTTCTGCAAATAACTACAGAAACATCTTTTTATATATTTGTATCAATAATTTCTTAAAGATTAATATATAAATTATTTAAAACTTTAGCTAGAGGTCTCTATTATAATTTTAATTCTTTGCGTTGGATTAATTTCATTAACATAGAAATTTATTACAATTGTTATAAATTATTTTATTTAATTCGAAAATTATTAATGTCCAATTTAATTCTATATAATAATCATTAATTTTATTTCATATAATTATATTAATTTTATATAGATTTTATCAAGATAAAATTATTTATTATTATATTATTATAATAATTTATTATTATAAAATTATTTATTTTAATGTTTTAAAAAGAAGAAACTTCTCTGAGATAGTAATTAAGTCTCATTTACTTCGCAGCGATTTAATTGATTGAAACGACTTTAGATTGATTTTATATGTCTATATAATTTTTTTAAGTCACGGATCACGGAAGAGTAACATCATTATATATTAACATCCACATTTTTATCCCAATTATTTTATCTACACTCTGAGAAAAATTAGAAGAATCTTCTAAGATAAAACGTCTCGCATTCCTCACAACGTGATGACTTTTCCAGGGCTTGTTTTCTTGGAAAGTCGCCCTGAAGTTGCAAGTGCATCCCTTCGCGCGACCTCACGGTTGTGGTTGTATCGCAGCGGTATGGTCGAAACTTATGTAAGTCGAGGACCGAGCGTGGTCGCATTCGATCCTCGTAGCGTCGTCGCAGCGGGAATTGAGCGGCGAGAACATGGCTCTGTGTGTGCGAGCGAGGCTGTCTGGCGCCGCGTTGTCGCATCCCATACAGAGGATTGCTTTCGCACGGAGACACAGACGGAGTTCACTCGTGGGTGTCCATACGAGAAGAGAGATAAACGAGGGGAGGGGGGAAAAATCGGCTACAGCTATGTTTAATGCGCTCGTGTATTGGTGCGTTATTATTCGGAATAACGTATCTTATTTTTGGCAGAATGATCCCCAATTTCGTCGATTAATTAGACAAATGTTAATTGATTAATAGACGTTTGGCTAGGACAGATAAGAAACGTGGTTATTATTTTAGTTTAATTTTCATGTCGATTGATTCGAAGAATAAATAGAAGGAATAAAAATGTTCTATGTGTAATGAAGAGATTAGATTAAGAGAAAATAAAATAAAGTCGAAGATTCAAATTTGATACGTTTTACAATGTAGAATTCTTCGTTAATGATAACAAGAAGAAATAATATGGCTGATGATATAGTTTTTAATTCTTATGTGATCTATGAATTCCCAACAAAACTTGAATATTTAATTTTTAATTATGAATGATAAGGATTATTTTAGCAATAGTTTTCTAATTAGTGCACTAGAAATATACGAGAATGAGCCAAATGCATAAACAGAAATCTTCATTTAAACATCCATTCTCGAATAAATTATTGACCCTTTGGTGCCACACTACGGGAATGATACACCTGGGTATAGCATATATCTAACTCAATTCGAATTATTTATAACTTTTACAAAAATAAACATATTGTAAAGAGTTTTTTTTTTTTAAATCGAAACGCTAAACTTTAAGGAACATAGCTATATTAAATCAATATTTTTATTAATATTATAAAAATTATAACAGAAAAAACCTTAGAAAATTAAAACTGGACATATCATATCCAGAACGGCATCCAGAAGAAAGAAAATGATTGAAGAAAATGATGTTTCTTCAGACTTATTTTCGAGATTAAAAAGTTTTTAATTAAATTAAACTAATTGAAATAATTAAATAAATAAAAATAAAAATAACTCTTTATGGCTTTAAAAATAAATCAAATATATAAGTAAAAGATCTATATGAGCCTTTGCGGTTGTCGATGCGTAAATATATGATATTTAAATATATTTATTGTACAAGATAATAAGATACAATACGTAAATAATTAGAATGTGCTTAACGAATTAACTACAAACTGATTTTAGATTTGAGTTGAAAAACAAATTGAACTTGACTAAGAAGAATTCTGGAATCAAAATTTCATTTGCAATTAATTTGTTGGTAAATATATTCCAATTGTTTGTGAATTATATTTTGTCACCTTATAAATATATTATTTCCGCAACAACGATTGCGAAGGCTTATATTAAGTGTTTTACTTATATTTGATTTAAATAACTTAGAAGAACAATTACTCGTATATTAGATTAAATTTAATTTGATTGATTCCAAGAGAAGTTACATAAAATCTCGTAAATGAAGATTGATGCTTTTGAGCTCTCAGAGAAGTGCTTACTCTGAAAAGGCCACTACTGAATCTCCACTTGACTCTTATTATTATTTTTTCACGAAGACCGATCACAGATACCTCGCTATCGGCGCGATCGATGCTTACATGGAAAAAGGGAATCGGTTTCCTGGACATGTTTTCTTTTTCATCGAGCGAGTCGTTTCGGAGACGAAGTGTGGATCGATGGCGCGCATAATTGAACACCCTGGACTGGTTTGGGCACCATCGCCATCCGCGTCGTCGTTCTGTCGTTCTGTGAGGCACGATCTGCTCTCTCCGGGTCCGGGCATAGCGATCGTTCCGCAGCATTCTCATGGGCTCCTCCTCACCGTATCGTTGCGGCCGGTGTTGCATTAATTAAGCGCAGATGCCGATGCCTTGTCACCCGCCATTTGCCATTCGTATTCGCGTTTGTATTCGTCCGGCCGCAGCGGTCGGACCTAATATACGACAGCATACGACAATGTATAGGGTGTCTTGGAAATCGCATCTCGTCACTGTGATGAATCTTTTCGAATAATTTGAAATACATGAAGAGTGAAAACGTAATCTATTACTGTGCGGTTTTCAATATTAAATTACAATCTTAAATTAAATGTACATTTAATTGTACAATGAAACAAGATACAATATATCAGATATATATATATATATATATATATATATATATATATATATATATATATATACACACACACAATATATTAATGAAGAAATTTTCTTAAAAAGGAATTAGATATCAAAGCAAGAGCAGAATTCGTGATTTATTTGTAAGTTGTAACAAAAAATTTTTAATTTCTTTTATTTATAATTGAATATTAAGTTTTTGATATTAATGTAAATGTTATTTTCTAAATTTTCTAAATTTTATAATACAGAAAATATGCAACTTTTGAAAAACTATATTATTTTGTTTTTCAATTCTTGCTTTATTATTTTCCAATCGTTATTCCGTTAATCTTCTTTTTTTTTTGCTTATCAAATATAATTAATCGTATTCTTGCAAATGTTCGTCACTGCAAGATAAAAATACTTAGAATTTGTTATCTAATAAAAACAACATAAATAGCTACGATTCTGTGAATAATTTCAACATTTCAGGTTATCAATATATTTAAAAAAATTCTTTCCTAAAAGTATCGAGATATATTTATTTTTCGAATTTATAAGTAATTCAAAATTTTCAACGAACCAAACTTTAAATTTGCAAATAAACGATGATCGTCTCGTGCAATTTCCCATGGACTTCAGTTTAACGGAAGTTTAAACGCTGAAAAGTGCCGTTTAATTGCCGCTTGATGCTGAAAATAAAGAAGGCGCGAAAAAGATGACGTCCAATTAAACTTTCGCTAAAGAGAAATCGACGCCAAATTGATTAAGAAGTTCACAGCTGAGAGAAAGCGCAATAATTCGCGGAAATTCTTAGATATTTTAAAATTTTTTCGAGGAAATGATATTTATAGAAATATTACATTTTTTATTAGTTATTAATTATTTATTTAATTTAATATACACCATTGTATTACTATTTATATTTTGATTTGAATTATTTTACTTATATTTATAGAGTCAAACACATCTCATAATTTAAAAAAAGTATTTTATTTATCAAACCGGTACCTTTCATTTTTAAAGTAACACATGCATTTAATTCTCATTATGTTATTTTATACGCGTTTTTAAATTTAATGCAATGTAATGTCTCTATGCTTATGTAGTTTTCAATAAGTATCCCATTAACTTACATAAATCATATAAAATATCATTACTTACACATAAAATATGTGATGAATCGTCTCCACATTATCGGGAAAAAATTATCGGGGAATCTTTTATCGATAAAAGCTACCGCAATCCCGAGACACTCTATACATTATCGTAGTCCAATTTCCCGCATTTGCAGTCGCTCGTCTAATTCGACCGTCCACCTCTGCATCCGTCCGTGCATGCGTGCGATCTTATGCGTGCACGCGTGCGAGCGAGCGGTTCTCTGCATCCAATTCTTACGCGTGTACGATGCGTGCGTTCGTGTACAGTGAATGGATCGATATAGCCGGGCTTTCGAGTTCGCGTTGCGAAACTGGTTATGTACTTAACGTGGGATAACCGTCGGAGACAGGTGTCCCGAACTCCTCTCTCAACGCCGACCATCGCGAGATGGTCTGTCCGATCGTCGATGGCAGCCTGGGAAGAAGATGCGGAAGGTCGAGATACGTAACACACACGCACGTAGACCGCAGACCACCGTATTTTCTTTGCCCACAATCAAAGATAGCCTACACATTTTTTGAATGTCACGATCGTCGCCGATAAAGAGATCAATCCATCCTTTGCCTGAGAAAATTATCGAATGAGTAGGAAGAACTTACATCATTGAGGAGACATGAATTAATTAATAGTAGATTTTATATGAATCTTCTCATTTATACGTGATAATTTTAATAAGCGATTTGGACATAATAATCATCCATTATTATTCTCAGTTGTAATAAATAATCATAAAGTAATAATTTGCAATAAATAATTATAAAGTAATAATTTTCTTATTATAATAAAGAAATAATATGGCATTTTGATATATAGACTTGCTCAAATGCTCTTAACATCTCTTAACATTCCTTAAGAAAAAAAAAAATCGTAGAACTACGTGGTAAAGTATTTATATTTCAAGTCTTTCATTTTTATCTAAATACACACACCGAAAATTCACATTAATCACTTGCATCATTATTATACTTCTTCTCCATTCTTTTATCTTCTTCTAATTTTTCTGATATTTTTGTCATTACATCAGATCATTAATTGTTGTTAGATTACGTTGACTAGATCTACTTTTTGGAGAACGCAAAACGAGGGTTTGTCATGACAACGGGGATAAAGAGAGAGGAGGATTTGGATCATAGTTCGTAAATGTATGTTACGCGCGTGCTTGTGTGCGTATATGTGTAGGTGTAATGGATGTATGTGTGGTCGATACCGTGGCTGGTTGTGCGAGTCGTCTGGTCAGCTGGCGCCAGGACCATGACAGCTTCCTACCAGAGCGTACTTCGCCTCATTAATCTTGCTTTATAGCCGCTGTTGCACCTAAGTCTCTCGCTCTCTCGGTTCCTCCTTAGAGCTCCTCTTCGCGATTTCTCTCAGCACGATGGTCGTTTTGCACTGGTCAATCTGCCATCTAAAACAGCATTAAGTCGAATTCCTTAAGTTGAATCCTGAAAAGGATTCTATTCTGTAAGTTACAATACAAATCTCGGGACAAATTTTTAAACGCTAGTCGGCAAAAAATAAAAGAATATATTTGATGCCTTGCGGATTTTATTTCAAAAGATGCACGATGAAGATGAATAACATATCTTTATATACGTGTCATGTGTGTAAGCATGATATAAAAGTTTAATAACGGAGAATAATAAAATTTTTTAAAACTTATCTCAAAATTAAATTTGTGAATGTATAATAATTTTGAAAGCAGAGGGATGAAAATTTGGATGAAAATCTCTGGAATCTACAGGGATTGTATTGATTGATTATCAAAAATTCATCTCTATGCTTGTTTATGTTCTTCTCTAAGATAATTCCCCACATTAAAAATTGTTTGTTTAAGCAATAAAATTGTTGCATTTGCAATAAAATATAATCAAAATATGAGATTCGCTAAATGTGAACAAGTGCTTGAACTTTGTAATATGTATCCGTTTTAAAATGAAATGAAACTTTGTAATTGATCTGACCGATATACTGTAGGCATACTAAACATTAAAAAGTTCGCGGAGACTGCTTTTATCGAACTGCATCCACAATGCAAATGGTAATCCTTTAATTCCTTGGCAATAAAATTATTTTTCCTCTTTGTTTTTTTATAATGAAATAATATTATTTAACGCAAAACATAGCACCCCTCAAGAAATATATATTAATAATCTGACATACTTAATGATTTATAATTAAAAATTAGTTAAATTAAAACTAGTGTAATTAATAATAATTATAACGAAAGAGAGAGAGAGAGAGAGAGAGAGAGAGAGGAAGAAAGAGAAGAGGAAAAAAGAGAGAGTAGTGAAACATTTATAATCAAGACAAGCGTCAACATCAAGACAAGCATCTAGGATATATTTCTTCTTCTTTTATAACAGGAGCAGTAATGATTGTTGGCTATTACATTCTCTCATCATTTTGCGATTTTCAATATTAAGTGTTTTAATCATTTCGCGTCAAATTAAATAAAATATATGAACTATAAAAGAATCGAGAACGACGGGAACGTCTATGACATAAAGTCGAATTAACCATTTAAACCGAACACTCTTTTATCCCTTTTTTGGAGTCAAGTATGCACTGAGCCAATTACTATACTCGCGCTATGTGTGTAACCGTCGAAAATTAAGTAATGCTTATGAAGGCGGATAAATGCACCTGCGCCTGCCTCTTAGCAGGTGCGTACCCACGGTTCGACTTTTCGAGCCTTCACGAAAATAAGAGGCGTGGGGCCGGATCGCGTGTCCTTGCGCTGCAAACGCATAATCAGTCTCACGGTGCGTGCACGCATGTGCATAACTTGCGGTTCTTATTGTTGTTACGCTTCCGTAAAATAGCGTCTCGTGATCTTTATCTTTCGTAAATAGTAGTTGTACGGCAAATTGTAATTGCCACTTGATTTTCTGTTTTTAATAATTTACAAATTTAGAATATTTTTTTTATATTTGTAATTACACATATAAAAATGTCTGAGTCTAAGTGGTTCCATTGGTTGTAAGGCACACATAAAACATAAATAAAAAATGAAGAATACTAGCCAGAAAATGCGAACAATCTTATCTCTCAGATTTCATTTAAAACGGTCGTGCGGTCACGCAGCAAAAGATTATCGATGTTTTTTTTACATTTGTCAAGGATAACATTTTTTATCATTTTTTTTCTATACCTATATTTCTTTTTTTTAAAGAACATATATTCTTTCAAATAGAATATAACTGTTCAAATATATCGATTTTCTTCTATTATCTTGTTTGTGAACTCAATGTGTCTAAGATATATGAAGCAGATACACTTGAGAACGACATGTTTGCGAGAAGGAACGTAAAGAACGTTCGTAGCGTGAGAGAGGATTGAAAGAGATGAGAGAAGAGAGCCCGTATCGCGAGGTTTCGAGCACCTGCTCGCTCGCCCGGTCGGCATTCTTTCGCTTCATTTGCAGGCAACGAAACTGCCATCCGCAAATCGCGCATTATCATAGAGATGCTCTAATTGCAAATAGAAGTCGAGTGGAAGTCATAAATAGTATTTCTCGCAACTCTGGTGACGTCAAAATCGATTATCGCTTATATCGATTTTCCTCTCCTGCTTGTATAGACAAGTATGTTATCTAGTACGGACTGTAAGAAACATGTTACATATATATTTATTTATTTCTTTCAATTTATTTATTTCCAAATGGTCCCATTATTTCTATAGTATTACCATATCCCTGTAATTATCTAATAAGATCTTTTTTATTCCTGCACTAGAACTCTCTTGCTTTTACCAAATATCAAACATATACTTATGTCATTTTAAGTTCCAAAAATGTACACTAGTTCAGCCAACAGAAAACAGA
>Ga0157363_1007949_pt1 | contig 10066 bp, 2 predicted proteins | sample AttsexASBM1_FD_111477 | JGI IMG/M metagenome (GOLD analysis project Ga0157363, IMG submission 111477) | Fungus gardens microbial communities from leaf cutter ant in Ribeirão Preto, State of São Paulo, Brazil - Atta sexdens ASBM1 | ecosystem: Host-associated > Fungi > Mycelium > Unclassified ...
GAAGATATATAAAATTTAAATTGTTATTTCGGTTGTATCAAATCTAAAGCTCAGAACTTTTTTGTACACCTAATATATAACGCGCAAAATCGTAAGAATTATACATCTTTTATAAACTATTGTATGTTAATAATATAGCTATAATATAAAAATATGTAATGAAAAATGGGATGTTTTATTTAAAAAATTCATATTGATCTTGATCTGACCTTGGTAGTATCCCCTATTCAAAATCTGTTATTTCCACCTTCCCTCAGAGAAAACCTACAACTTTCATGTAAAACTTTTTCTTGTATCTCTCTTAGTTTGAGATATTTGCCTGGAGCGATTAAAATGACCTATCCTATATAAATCACATTGAATTATTTAAAGCATTAAAGATCTAGTTTTTACTGTTATAGCCTTTAATATTCTTATTTATAAAGAAAGAAACTAATAAAGTTTTATTAGTAATATTAGATTATAATATTAGATTATAATATTATTTCTTAGAGATAAAATATCGGTATAAAAACATCTTAGGCAGCAAAATGTAATCATTTTGAATCACTGACGTCATGTGATTTATTAAAGATGTAATGTAACGTTATCTTTTTTTCAAACTAAATGAAATGACATCATTTATGACGTATTTACAATATATATATTTATTGACGATATATCATATTTATTGACGTCAGATAATGATTAATCGACAATATATTGATAACATTATTAGTGATCAATTTAATAACATCATTCATTTATGCCATTAATAATACGAACGATACGAATAATACGAAAATAATAACGTTGGTTAATACGACGTTATGAGGTGTGACAAATCCATGTCACTTTTATGATAGGATGTCAGATTCGCTAAGAAAGATCATTTAATTACAATACGTCGGATAGACGATATCTTGCTACTTGGGATGTGTCTGCACCGTAAATAGGAAGCATATCACTTTATTTATTAAAATGTTTTTAAGAATAAAATTGCAGGTTCTTTAATAGGTTTCGTAGCTTCGTAAAGTATAAACCAAAACGAGTTTCATGGTAAAATATTTCTTTTATGAGACAATATAGAGTCTGATAAAGTGCATATGTAGCTGAATCACAAATGAGGCGTAAATGAATTGGCTTATAAAGGGATCCTAAATCCATCTAAATCATCTATTACTGACTAATCATGTTTGTATAACAATTACTTTTTTCTTCTTTTAGATTTGAAAATTCTTTTCTACAATTAAAGTTAAGTATTAATACATGTCTATGAGGTGGAGTTTACGTCGAGAACGATAAAAAAATTTCGAAATTGAAATCTTAAGAAAAATTTGTTATCGTTCTCGGCATAAAATCCATTTCACAAACGTGTATTAAAGTGTATACTTTAATGCTGGAAAAATATTTTCGAATCTATAAAAGAGGGAAAGAATAATTGTTATACAAAAATTATCATTTATTTGGTAAATATAGACGAGTAATATAGACGAGTTTAATTTTACAAAATCTTTTTTATTAGGCCTTCGATCACAATTTTGTATGCTCAGGATTGTTTGTGTATGTCATACGCTTCTGGAGAAGGTATCATTTGAAACGTACGACCTATAGAATTTCTGCACTAAGCCTGAGATGACAGCTGTAAGAGCTGAAATAAAGTGAATTTTTAATTTTTTCCTCAATTTTCTTGTCAAATTTAGTGTGGGCGATGTTTTTTTTTATTCATACTTTTATTGTATAAAAGATAATTTTGGTAATTTTAAAGGTAATTCGAAGAAATGGCAATCTGCAATTGTTGGTAATTTTTGTTGATTTAGAATCCTTTTTATGCTCATATCAGATTACGAATTGATAATTATAATTAACGTTGTCCAATTTTACTATACTGAATCATCGTGATTGGTTGAAGTCGAACCGGGCGTTAATCATAATCATCAATCTGTATTCTGATACGGGCATAAGACTGTACTTTAAGATTGGAATCAGACTACACATTGATGATTGAGATTGAAGATTGAAATTTGACCAAGGATAAAGAAATTTTAATTCCTATTATTTTGATCAAATTTCAATCTTTTAATCTTCAATTTCAATCTTCAATGCGTAGTCTGATTCTTGTCCAAAACGAAATACAAGATTCAACTGTATGAATACCGGCCTATGTACTAATCCAGTAGAATTAGGGTTTGAATTGAAAAAATTGTAAACTGGCATTTCTTTTTACAAAAAACTTCGGAAGGCCATCAGAAAAGAAATGTGTACGTTTGAGACTCGTGACTCGTGTGGGGAATAACGTGTGCGAAAAACATTTGGATAATTATAAAAAGCAGTTTTTTCGTTTATAGAACGAAAGCTGCTGTATGGAAAAAAGTATTTAGTATTAAAAAATATAGGAATTCGAAATACTTACAAAGTGAGACATAAAACGTTAAGATCAATCCATTAATTAAGTCGAAGAAAAATAAAGATCATCGAAAAAAGCCTTTTTTTCACTCTTCCTCTATTCATCGAAATTTAAACGCAAGACTTTGAAATTCCTTTAAAATATAGTTTTCGTTATAAAGAAAAATCACCCGTGTGTTTTAGCCTGAAATATTTATTAGCTTTTGCAAAAAACAATTTATTTACTAAAAATTTGTCAGGAAACTCAATTTCTAAATCTTTGAGCAGTCACACAGCAAACTACAGAGGTGATTTTTCTTTTCCAAGAGTTGCACTATCACATACATTTAGTAACAAAACAATTTTTGCAATTAAATTCTTTTCGAAACGACTTCGAAAAATGGTCTAGAAAAATGGTCTATTTCTCTTATAAAAAAAATGGAATAATTCTGTTAATATATATTGTATCAAATAGCATTCAATAGCTGCCGTTTTTCTACAAAAAAAGAGTGTTATTGTATAGAGGCTAAGACATTTTTCTTTTTAAAAAAATCACTAGCTCTAATTTTTAAGATTAAGAATTGCAACTTGCATTAATTTATAAAGGAAGAGTTAAATTTATTATTTCTAAATTCTCGAATCTTTTTGTCGTCAAAAAAGTTTCTAACTATAAACTATTTAAAAGTTTCGGTACGCGAGCGAGAGTGTGTAGAGCGGAGGTATCGGCGCCGTCGTGTGAAGTAGGGAAAACTGGGCCGCTCGGCGCTTGTGTATGCCTGATTTCACATGTTTAAATTAGCAAGCTAAACTTGCATTATCTCAGCAATAAATTGATGTAGAAGCATTTTTTAAAAATCTGGAAAATCTGGAAGGACGACGAGATAAAAAATATCCTAACCAATTGTTTTGCAAAGTAATTGTAATCAGGAAATTTTTAGTTCTTTCTTGTTTCTTCAGTTTATTAAAACACGTTTGAGTATAAAGTGCATGTTTGACTAATAAATTTTAGTCACATGAGCTACGTTTCTTTATTTAATCCTATAATTTATTGAATTGTTCTGAAAAAGTCTTAGCAAAAAGATTATTATTTCAATTGTGTATTTCAGATACCTACATTTTTTATACTAAATTTTTTTCCAATAATAAATGATTTTATTAAGACCGTATTTAAATTAAATACTAAGTAAGCATATTGAAGCCTATAATGGTCGAAACTCTTTTCATGCCTAAATAATTCAAAATGTGGTATAATATGGCATCATTATGATAGATGTGAATGATTTTAAATTTACATGATCATTTTTGTAAAACATTTTTTGACAAACGGCAGAACGAATCATAGAATTCTACATTTGAAAAATTGAACGAACTTACCGTGAAGTTCGACTCCAATTATGCTCTTGTCTCGTCCGGATGGATATGTGTAATCGCATTTCGATGCGCTATTCCTAGGAAACTTTTAAGTGAGAAAACAACGCCATTCTGCGTCGCTGTCCTCAACGCAGGCAGCGGCCATCATAATATAAAGCCGACAAATCTGAAGAAACGAGTGGGCGGGAGAGCCTATCTATTCAATTATGCCATCTCATCCGGATGGATATGTGTAGATCTTTAATGTTCAGATTTGTTGACTGTTAATATAAATAAAAGTGTGTTTTTTTTATTCGAAGCTCTACAACTTTTTGTGTTTCACAGGTTGAATAAATAAGCGATGGCTAAGTTGTCTTAAGAATTGCAAGTTGAATGCTGGATCTGTAATTACTGGTCGATTGTAAAAATGAGCAAAAATTGTTGAAATCTCGTTTCAACCAACCATTCATCCAAACTGACGCCTTTACTAGCCGCCAATGAGGTCGAGGCGTGTCTAATGTAGAATGAGCCGAAAATATTGAAGTATCTATTCCTGCTGCCGCTAATACAATTTTGATTTAACGACCTAAAGTTTGGGACGAGACCGGTTTATGGAGAAGGCGTGAAATAAAGAGTGTGTCACAATTTACCTGATGAAATCAGGTCATGCGTGAGATTAACATAATTTAAATAGAGAAAATACACGAAGCTCCGGCCTCTCCCAGAATTGTCTGAAAATAAGAAGAAGTTGGGATCTTCCAATTCCAGATGTCTTAAGTCTTGCTGGAATTCTAATCACCAATGTATCGAAATTTGAGAGAGTTGAATAACCGCTAAGCTTTAGCTAAAAGATTGAGCATTGGCTTGGTCTGCGCTCTCCTTACCAAGGACAGACGGTAAAATAGCTCAGCTAAAATCATCGCCCCGTCGTTGACTTTTGAAACGGCCGCTCGGGCCTCGAGATTCAGCTGAAAGCTGAGTACTAGGTTTTTGAAATAGCTTCGCCTAAGGCAGTCAAGGCGATGCCGACCTGATCCTGGTCTCTACAATGAAACTCATCCCTTTTCACAATTGAATTATTTTTCAATGCTGACTTACATTCCTAGTTTAACCTGGGGACCTTTAAAAAGGATACTGATAGGAAGTATTTTTTCATAAGGATCTTCCTTGGTTCAGTATCGAAACCCCTATGCAAGAGGTTATGCCACTTGGTCGTAACATGTTCGTTTCAAGGCTGCGTTTCGACATTTATAAAGTCGTTGCCAAAAAGCTGTCTCGTTAAAGCATCCGCATTCTCATCATCTGATCCCGAAACAACGGGAATATCGAGAGTTGTTCCTGGCGATTGATGGCAATATCGTGGGTATTACTTCTTTACTATTCCCTAATTCTGAAAAGCAAGGGGGAATTCCGATTAGTCGGAAAGACTGTGTCGACTTCTGGCCTGCATTCCACAAATGCAAGTGAGTGCGTACCTATGGTATGCGGATGTTCTGGCCTTTCCTTTCGCGCAGGCGCTGCCAGGGTCCTCGTCTGAGGGGTCTGAGATGGACCGCCTTCGGATGGAAGATGTTTCCGTCCCTTGATATCGGGCCTCGACTCAACGCACGGTATATGCAGCTCATGCTCAATGCCGACTTGTAGGACGAGGGGGAACGAGACGCACTTTTCCACGCACGAGACAACGCCTCGATCAGGCGTGTCATTTTTTCCTCCAGAGCTGCGAGACGATCGGTGGACGATGAACTCTTCCTCTTCCTCAAATTGTGCGAAGATTTACCCATTTGGATGACATTAAAACTGCCAGATTCGTAAAAAGTTTACCAGAAACACAGGGAATGACTGTTGGGAAACAGAAAAAACAATGATGGCCGCCGCCTGCGCGTACGCGGAGGACAGCGACGCAGAACAGCGTTGTTTTCTCACTTAAAAGTTTCCTGGGAATAGCGCATCGAAATGCGACTACACATATCCATCCGGACGAGACCTGGCATAATTATATTTTCATGTTATGGAAAAATAGACAACGTTCTTCATATGATTTAAAGCAATGAGTACTGAGATTATTCCTTTTGAAGACAAGCAATGATCAACCTTAATTAAGCTTCGACTGGTGAGTGTTCAAAAGAAGACAGTTTTAAAACTAATTAATTAAAGCTCGATTAAGGATGTCAACCAGTGAGGACTCTATCTTCTTTCGAGAACAGTTTCCACTGGGAAACTTAATCAATTAATTGTAAATGCAATTTTAAATAATACTCGGCATCTCTCTTTTCATCGTGAAATCATACGCGCGCGCTCTTCCCTAATAGTTGTATAACTTTTTCTTACTATTTTGTGTTTTTTTTTATATTTTTCACACATAATAATCGTTTTTTTTTTATAAAATATATAAAATGAATTATAAATTTGTATTTTCTATACTACAAGAAAAGAAATATTATCTATCTAAAATATTATGTATCTAAAATAAAGTAATTGATAAAGAATTGACCGATTTTCTTTTTTTCTTTCTTTTTTTTTAACTTCTTTTTGTATATATAAGTTAGAACAAAAACCATTAATTGAAAATGAAATACATTGAAATACAATGAAATACATTTTATACATTTTAGCTCTTATTTATTGCATGATGTAAGAAAGATTTTTTTTTCTTATTGAACTTCAATGTTTATCATCATTTAAATATATTTTATTTCTTTTATATATGAGATTTATTTTTGTTAATTTTCATATTAAAACATCTTTTTCCCCCTTCCCCCATCTACAAGTATTTAGAATAATTAAAGACATATTTTTTCATTATAAAGAAATAAAATTGCTATGATAAGCATAGAAACACAATAGTGATTTGTTAGACCGTCGTTACTAATAATGTGATTTTTTCGAACGTTATAGTTTAAAAGTTAAAAGATTATATTGTTGATAGTTTTCCGCGTTGTTGATTGCGCATTCATTATTATATGATATATTTTTACAAAAAAATTAAGAGCAAACGAAATAAATAAATTTAATAAAAAAAAATACAGATTGAAATACAGATTGTACTAATTAATAAACTTCATAAAATAGAATAATAGAATGCGAGATAAAATTCTGATGCATAATGTGTATATTTTTGTTTATTATATAGATGTGCTTTCGATTTCATCAATTTTTCTTTTTATTGATGTATATACTTCTTTTAAAAGATTCGGTATTGACATATATCATCTATTTTACATATGTCGCTTATATCATTCATAATGAAGCGGGGAGATTCGATTATCAATGAATAAAATATAATTATATTTTTATATATATACACACACATACACACACAAACAGTGTGCGCGTGTAGTAGAATCATCGTTATCTTAATAATTTTTCTAAATGTTTCGGTTACACAAGTTTCATAACTTCGAAAGCGATAAAAGACATTACCATTACTTCAATTTTGAATTAACAGCATTGTCAAAATTAAGATATATTAAATTTATTAATGCATATTCTTACAAATTCAAGAACTTGTCAACTTCAAAAATTTTTCAAAACATGAATAAAATAATTTTTCATGTACTTTTCGAATTATAATGCATGAATGTTATACAGTATCGTTGATATTAGCATTACACAAAGTATTCAACTGAGTGCTAAAACCTTTTAATTTTCAAAAGCATTTATCACTTATTAATTTTTTTAGTATTTAAAAAAGAAACTGATTTTTAAAAATATCTTTATTTAAAAAAAATTCAACGTATCTTTATCCTGATTTTAATAATTGTAATCATAATAAAATTAATGGCACCATCTTATATTTCCATTGAAATCATGAAACTTTCTGGTGTATTTTTTATATTTATTATTGAGATATGTCAATGTAAATGTCATATTGAAACACACTTCATTCATACAAGTTAAATTATAATTATATACTTCAATATACATGAATATATATTTTATTTATTATTTAATTTAATTATATTTATATATTTATTAACACATACAATGTACATAAAATTATTTTAATATTAAATATTTTAAAAATATATTTTATAAACAATATTTATAAGTTTAAAAGAATATTCTTGAGACTTCCACGGGTGCTTTCTATATAAAGATTATGTGTTTCGCAGGTTTCCTCTGTGTTCAGATTCTTGAAATGCCAACGTTTTGTGAATCTTGCATTCCACTTCATCAGACTGAGGAGTAGCCTGATACTGAGCTGTTCCTCCGGGTCGTTCCTTTTTATATTATGCTACTTGTTGGAGTAATGGGTGGAAAGAAGAGAATTGTGAGGGAAATCGGTCTGTCTTCAATAACCGGGAGAATGGTTTTATTTTATTTATGTTGTAGCCATTATCTCTTTAGATTGTTAGGATGTTTTTGTATCTCTATGGCTTCTCTATACTTTTTTGAAAAGTATGATGTAATATTGGTTATTATGGTCGTTTTGTCAAACAGTATTTGATGTCCTGTTTCGATGTTGTGTTCTGATAATGCTGATTGCGTGATTGACGTGTTTTAGCCTGACATCACGTCAGTGTTCTTCTATTCATAGATTCACTATTTTCCCAGTTTCTTCAATGTATACTTGCCCGCAGGAACAAGATATTTTGAATATATCATTTGGGCCGGTTTCACCAACGTCAATTGGCCGCGGAATTGACTAATTATGTTTGTGTTTGCTAGTAGAATAATAGTAATTTTAATTTTTTTTCAAAGATATTCTTATTGAATTCTTCTTAATCCAACCTAAGTAATGGCAATTTTAATTCTATGTCAAAAATTATTACTCTTCGAAAAAATTAATGTATCAAATGAAAAATTAAAACCCAGATGCTACAATCTTAACTAATCAAGTTAAATTCTATCAAATTAAAATGTAAAACACAAATGATATTGTCTCTTGTTATTTATTTAATCTCACTCTGAATGATATGTATCATTCGTATAAAAGATTTGGTGTCAACAAAATTGGCGCCAAGTTAAATTCCATGTAATTCGGATACCAAATTATATAAATAATATTAACTTTAATGATATGTATTATTCTTTTAAAAGATTTGATACTAAGAACTAGCACAAAGTTATATCCCATTTCTTTATACCATGCCATTAAATAAATATATGAATATTTATCTAATGATACTTAATGATTATTTGAATAAAAGAATTAATATCAACAACTGTGACGCCAAATTAAATTCTATTATCAAAATCAAAAATAAAACCCAAGTGATACTGTCTTTATTATTATTTACTTAATCCAAATGATACTATCTTTAATTTTTATGAAATGAAACCGAAGTATACATAGTATACGGCTTTTTTCCTGTAACCGTAAACTGTTTCCCGCGCACGACTGCTCTCTGAAGAAGTGGATGTTTGAAACCAAACAAGTTAATTTAGCGAATTTTATCTTATAATATGCGTCTGCATAAAAATGGAATTACGAAGTTGTATTTTTTTTTAATGCAAATTTTCAGCTCATTTTTATCAAACAATTATTATTATTATTATTTGTAAGTATATTTTAAAGTTTCTATAATCACTAGCGGCATTATAATCTTTGACACTTCAAACTTTTCGATTATATATCGTTAAATTAAGATTTAATTAATTACTCGCGCTCCTTTATATCAATATATTACAAATAAAACTTGAAATATGAATTAATAATTTGCGATTAATTTCTTTTTTCTTTTTTTTTTGGGCTTCCACTGAATGATTATAACGAGCTCTTCTTTATAAAATAATTTCCCTGACTTTTTTCAGTTTTCTACGTCTGTGGCAACCCTGACTGATTTTCGATAATTGATATAAATTTGTATACCGCCGAGAAGTTGCCATTTAAAATTGAGTATAAGTTTTTAATAGTCTCTCATTGGTGTCCATATCAAATATCGTTAAAAGATATTTACAATATATGTATAGTATTGAGATACACTATATGTGTAATATATTGGGAGTATAAATTAGTTCGGTCCTAAAGATGGCTCCAGCTGTTGTGAATGGTTCATAGTGACAGCTGATTTTGGCGATTTCAAAGAGATTAAACATCTGCTAATAATATTCAGTTTATAACGCTTTGAGTTTCATACAAAAACCTTGATTTTTACTGTATTTGAAATGTCGAATTTTGTATTAACCAAGCAGCATTTGCGGGAGGTTTTGATTTTCTGATTTAATTGGAAGAAAAGTGCGGCTAAAGCCCATCGAATGCTTGTCGAAGTTTATGGTGGTATTGCTCCAACTGATAAATCATATAGGGAATGGTTTCGACGTTTCAAGGATGGAGATTTCAGCGTTGAAGACAAGCCTCGCTCTGGACAGCCAAAAAAATTCGAAGACAAAGAATTAGAGGCATTAC
>Ga0157363_1007951_pt1 | contig 10066 bp, 6 predicted proteins | sample AttsexASBM1_FD_111477 | JGI IMG/M metagenome (GOLD analysis project Ga0157363, IMG submission 111477) | Fungus gardens microbial communities from leaf cutter ant in Ribeirão Preto, State of São Paulo, Brazil - Atta sexdens ASBM1 | ecosystem: Host-associated > Fungi > Mycelium > Unclassified ...
CGTTATCATTATTCGAATTGAAGATGGCACTGAGATAAATTTAAAAATGTTAGTGTTCAGTTGCCAACAAAAACCTAATATCTTAATACGGCAGAAGTCCAATTCTACAACAGATGTATTGTCATTCGACGATAACGACAAATGATTCAACAGTTCTTGAGATTTACTGTTCCATTTTTGCAGAGGAAATCCGCCCGCCATGCAAAGTTGATGTACTTGAGTTATTATTTCTTTAGCTTCTTTTATTAATTCCATTGAAAATATCGTCAATAAACCTTCTTTTGGATAATGAAGATATAGCTTTGGGAAACTCATGACCTTCAGAGATGAGCTGTTGAACGCGTTGTACGTGGAGAGCAAGTAATGGCGCACAATTTAACCCATAAGTTACTGTGATTAGCTGATATATGAACGTAATATATATGAACGTAATTATCTGTTCGAGTCGTATCAAAAAATACGTTGCATTTCGATCGTTTGAGTGAACTTTTGATGATATATCTTATGATGTCGGACAAAAATACGAACTGAAACGAAACCAGAGTAATACGTTAAAAATATTTGTTTGCAATTTAGCTCCAGCATGCAAAATGTCATTTAATGCCACTTTACGTGCGACCCAATCCGTTGAATACAACTCAAAGTTTGATTATCTTACTACTTTAGATTATTACTTTTGATTATCTTACTACGTGTAATACTTACTTCATGATGAGGCAAATAAAAACTGGGAGAATCGTTAACTTCAGACTCTGGGACCAGAATCATATGGCCTAGCGACTGATATTCTTGTAAAAAAGTCTGTATAATCTACAATAAGAGAGTTCAGTTTCCTTTTACGAAATCGTGATAAGCAATGAAGCGCTAAAGAAGATGAATCTCCTAACAAGGTCATTGGAGTCAAGGTCAATGGAAGCCGGACTATATATCCACCGTTTAGATCTCGAGAAAAAGTAGAGAGAAAGTAATGTTCACAATCAACATCAGCGGAACTTAAGAGTTCTGATATTAACCTCGGAACTTTTTCTTGTTTCCAAAAACAAGTTAAGAGATCTTATAGATCATGATCAACACGGCAATGATATATCCATTCTTCGTCGTCATTAGTATTAAAATTAACGGGACCAAAGATCAATAGGTGATGACAAATCACCTTTTATTAAATCAAACTTAATGATCTGGCCATAAGCATCTACGCCAATAATGATATGGATTGGTCCAGGCTTATCAAAATTAGGATGCTGCAAGCATTTGTAAATTGTTAAGATGCGACCAGAATTGACTATCTGCATCAAATGGTATCTTAAAAGTTAATCGCGGGAGAATATATACTTGTAATGCATAAGAATCGGAGACATTAATTGAAGAGTGAAGTTTAATATAAACGGAGCCCTTAGTGCGTCCGAGAAGGTTCCACCAATGCCAAGTAACGGAATCGTTGCAGATTTTCGAGATAGCCTTAAAAGGTGTAGCAAATCTTCTATAACAAATAATAATTCGGATCCTAGATTTAAGAGTGCTCGAACGAAGCTTCGCAGGTATCGTGAGTTCTTATTTTGATCTAACATGTGGCGAGTAAAGTAAGTAGTCATTGATTAATGGCGCGTTCTGTATGATCAGTAAATGATAATTTTAGTCATTTCTGATCTGAGTTGGACGCAGCACCAACGGTCTGAATCAGTTTTCTTGTTAATTGTCAACTTAGGACGTGGTTTAAGGTCATCATGTAAGGTGGTGTGATGTTTGTTATCGCATTTCCTGCAACGACGAAAATTTGCGGACAATAACTAGCGGAATGATTCCCTAAGCAATTAAAGCATAATTTAATTTGAGAGCAGTACGTTTATGTCGTTCAAAAGGTTGCGACAAATAATTGGGGCAATTAAATAAATAATGACCGGACTTACACAAGTGGCATTCTACTTCCACCTTTAGCTGTCGGAGTCATTGCGATCATACAAGATTTTGTATTTGTCTTACTTAAATGCCAAGACGAGTCAGGTTTTATTCTTCGTAGGCTCGATCAAAGTAGAAGCCAGATTCTCCCACGCTCTGGTGACTGATCACAAACTCCTCAAACTCCTTTAAAGTGGGATACGACGTAGATCTTAATCTAACTTCCTATGCTTTGCGTATCTTCATCTAAACGAGCTAGCTGATGAATTAAAAGATAATCCCATCTCATCCGTGTGGCAATTCAAGGCTTCCAAAGCCTCCTAGCGATTCTGTGATGGTGATCATCATTCCATTTAATTCCTGCGCTGACTTTGATTTGATGGACTTTAGACTAAACAATCTATCTAATTGGAGATAAGTACTCGCTCGTTTTCATACTGCGAAACCAAAGTTTTCCAAGCGATGTTGATTATTTTGTCAATAACTTTGAGATTAATAACGAATCAAGCAGCGTCGCCAACGAGGCACGTTTTCAAATAATGCATCTTTTCAATATTTGTAAGAATTTTCATTCTGGCCCATCATAGATGTGAAAAGATCGTAAAAGGATCTCCAAGCGTGATAATCTCCGGAGAATGTAGGCAAGCCGATCTTTGATAAACTTCTCCGCCGATTAGTAGATCATATATCCGGCACTAGAGCATCAGATGATCGTGAGGAAGGATTAGAAGCTTCTACTGTTTCTTGTTGCTCAAGCAATACAACCTTGAACGTAAAACTCTTGACATTTGTCATAGGTTCGGTGTTTTATATAAGATCCTTAGCAAATCGTTCCACATATGTCTGAAAAATTTGTTCGTGCTTTTCTTGGAATTTGCTCCAATTGGCTTCAAGAATTTCTAGCCGAGTACTTAATAAATATCTTCAGAAATAGCATCAATTTCTTCCGAGGCATCCTCAGCAGCATTCTGAAACCTTGTCAGAAACCTGTTTATTTGCATGGTTATTTGGGCACGTAATCAATCTTTAATTGATTTATGCATGTCTTCTTCTGAATCGTGATGACACAAGATGTTCTCGACAACTGAAGAAAAAATATCAATGATAATCTTAGATTATTTTGCAAATGGCGACATACATCATCTGACGTATGTTATTATTCGTTTGCCAGTTCCGAATCGCATTTCAGAGTGCTCCCATCAATCTATCCGGCTTGAAAGACCAAAATTAATGTTCGTTAAAAACGAGAATAAAAAAATCGCTCAGCGAGAGCGCGCTTTGAAGGCGAATCAGATCTTATTTTTTATTATTAATGTATCATAGTTTAATATTACTGTGATTAAAAAATAAGGTGAAATTTTTAATTTAAAATACGTGCGCTCTTCGATTCTGACAAATCTTTTTTTTTTTAGGTTGGCAGCACTGTCACTGACATCTGTGCCAAACTTCATGTCAATACCTGCATTTGTTTAATAAATAGTTTAATAGTTACGCGCGTGTTTTGGAACAACAAGAAGTTAATTTAGCGATGTTTACAATGTCTGATTTTGTTGAGCAAAGAAGTTGCATTAAATTTTGTTTGCGGAATGAAATTTCTGCAGAAACACTGAGAATGTTGCAGAAGGCCTTCGGTGATCAGGCTATGTCACAAAAAAAATTTTACAAGTGGTATAAACAATTCAAAGAAGGCAGAGAAAGCGTTGAAGACGAAAATCGCTCTGGACGACCATTAACATCAACTGATGAACAACACGTGAATGAAATCAAAAATTTGATGATCAAAAATCGTCGATTGATAATTAGAGACCTCGCTGATACTGTTAACATTTCATTTGGATCAGTCCAGACCATTTTGAAAGATGTTTTGTGCTTGAAAAAAGTGAAATCTCGTTTGGTGCCAAAAACAGTCAATTTTTTGGAAAAATAGCGTCGCGTTGAAGTCTGTGAAACAATGCTTTCTGAATATCAAAATAAGATGGAATGCACAATAACTGGAGATGAAACTTGGATCTGCATTCGACCCGGAAACAACCGACCAATCAAGCGAATACCGTGCAAAAGGTGAGTCAAGACCGAAAAAGTCGCGCCAGAGTCAAAAATCAAGGCCATATTAATAGTTTTCTTCGATTATCGTGATGTGATATATTATGAATTCCTAGCGCCGGGCCAAACTATTAACAAGGAATATTATTTGAACGTTATGTAACGTTTACCTGAAGCTATTCGCAAAAAGAGGCTAGAATTATGGGCAGACAATTCTTGCACCACGATAATGCACCATCTCACACTGATTGATTCTTCGAGACCATTTCGCCAAAAATTCAACTCATATCATTCCACAACCACTGTATTCGCCTGATTTAGCATCATGTGACTTCTGGCTATTCCCTAAGTTCGAGAGACCGCTCCGGGGACACCGTTTCGACACGATTGAGGAGATAAAAACCGAATCGCTGCGCGCCATTGAAGGCCATTCTGAAAACTTTAACAATTGTTTCGAGGATTGGAAAAAACATTGGCAAAAGTGTATTGTATCCAGAGGGGACTTTGAAGGCGATGAAATAGATTTAGAAGAATAAATAAAGATTTTAAAAGTTAAACAATTTCACCTTATTTTTTGATCACAATAGTACTTAATTCGTTTATAAGGATATTACAATAATTGATTGATTGAAACTTTAATGAGAAAATAAATAAATTGTTTCTTTTACAATAATGGCGCATCCGATCCTGATTTCAATTCTTGAATGATATTGAAAGAATTTTAGTGAAGAATTATATATTATACTTGAAATATAGAAGTAAGGAAGAAGAAAGGAAGGAGTAAATCCTGAAACCTTAAACAGCATGAATCTGAATTATTCATCAAGCCGCGTAAAAGTATGATGTGAGCGAAGAATTGCCTGAGCAAAGAATTGATTGTTCATCAGTCGTGAGACAGATAAACATGATTAATCGTTAGTAATATTTGTGTGGCTACCCAGAGCGTATCGTCAGATAGATCTGTCCGAACAAAATCATCGGACACTGGTAGTAGCGATTCACTGCCCGAGACCGTTCGTCGGGCAAGAAAATAATGGACTCGGTCAATGCATTAAACGCTATTCATGTTCGTGTTGTTCGGCAAAGACTAATGGAGGATTTCATTCCTCTTACCTGAGTCGTTTTTGATTTCAGGACATGGATGATAGAAAATAAAGGATAACCGTTGGTTGTATATAAAGTTCCTTGATAAATGTATCAAGGATAAATATGCGAAATCCGTCGTCTAAAGAAAAGAAGCTGGAAAATCGCCACCAAGTCGTTCTCGTCTAGGCGATGCGCGGAAGATACAGGGTCGCGCTTGCGATGCGCGCTATTCAGTTTTCATCGCCCTTAACTTGTCGGGCTTGCCCGAACAGTACAAACAAGGAAAGATTCAGTATTTCCAATTTCATAATGCGGAACAAATATTTACGATCGGTATTTACAGTCGATTCTTGCATTTAAGACTGTCTTAAGGACAGTCTTAAGATGTCGTAAGTCAATCCGAGGACTGTATTAGCATTCGAGAATTGTCTTAAGATATTATTTAAGATGATTTTAAAATAAGAACGGACTATGAATACCGTCTCATATTTCGCGTTTTTAATTGGCCTTTGCTCCCTATTAATGCGGAGCAAAAGTAGATGTGGTTTGGCCGAACTATATATATCATGTAGTCCTTCTACCATGGTAATAGCTTATTGCAGAAAGTTCATAAGGATTATCACACAAGAAACGACATAAGCTGCGTAAGCGTAGCTTAAGGTCGTTGGATCATCCAATATAAAGATATCATATTGATTTATATAAGATGATGGTCCAGCGGTCTTATGCAATGCTTATATATACACCTTACATGTCATTTTATGTGATCACTCTAATAAAGTATAATATGTATAAAGAGATTATATAGCTACAATATAGCTCATTATATCTATCTTTATTGCTACAATATAACAATTACATAACATTGGAATTATTTATATTATTGTCATATAATATTTCAGCATGTTATGTAATCATTCTGTAACTGTAACAATATGCAACAATTATTTAATGTTTATTACATTGTTTATTACATTGTTATATTTATTTTATGTAACTGTAATTTGCAGTGAATGGATAATTACAACTAACATACGTTACATATAATCAACATGTTATATTACTTATTACATTCTGTTTTATTACAGTAATATAACAATTATATAACTGCGTTTGATTCTACTTGCCTTTTCATATATGTAATCGATGTGACTATAGCTTTGATGTTTAAATCGAGTACATATAAACAAAAACCACTAACGAAATAAATTAAAAAAATTTTACTTTTTTACTACGGTTTTTGCAATTCACGATACAGCAATTAGCATTTTTGTTGATGTTTTCTAACAAGTTCTAATTTTTTTACACAAAATCACAAACGAGTATAAGGATTCTAATAGAATCGGATTAAGATTGCATTTAATATGTATGTAGATACATTACATTAAATGCAATATCTGCACTATTCGACGCCATTTTGACTCCAAAGATACGTCATAGTAATGGTCGCGTTCAGTAGACTCAACTGTTACGAAGCAAATCCGTGAACTCTCATTAGTGGACAATTTAAAAGAATATCCCAATAGATGAGCACTCACAGATCCGCTCCACAACAGTTGAGTCTGCTGGACGCGACCAATTTTTCAATTACGATACTTTGTTACATCTAAGGCTTTAGAAGAGGCTAAGAAGACTAGGTTAAGAACAATTAGGGACCTTATAACAGTCTCGCTAATGCTGAAGCGATTTCTGATTACTGTGCGATGCATACCTATTCCTCAGGCTATAACTACAAATGTATTTCAAATTTCGATTTAAAACTTTATGAATATATTTTTTGAGAATAATATTATTGATTAAAGCAAAAAAAAAATCGAAAATTTTGATCTTCTAAACCAGATTTCGCCATTAATGGCTGTTATTAATCTTTTGCCATAGTTTCGCTTTATTTTTGTCGTGCACAATCGCATCAACTTGACAGGTTCAATCGGTAATACCGTTTTTGATATGATATTTTGGACTGCATAATATTTTACACAATTAATATAATTAAATTACTAAAAATTTATCACTGCTATATGAGCAATGTTCGAAGTTAGTGATAATAATGACATATGAAATCACGTGACTCGTTTGTCAGTGAATATAAACAACGAGCGATATCATGAATACGTACCTTAATTGTCAATCTAAATAAATTAAAAGCATTTATTAAAGAATTAATATAAACAATTATTTCTACATAAATAAATCAAAACTTTTTTGTTCAAAATCCTAACTTTTCTTTCGAAGTTCCACAATTCTTACAATTTGATACTTTTCTCCTATTTTTTTTAGTTCATCAAGGATAAAATATTATTTAATTTTTAACAAAAATTTTTGGTTTTTTTTGTTATAGGCTCCACATTGCACACTAATTTACAATGCCAGTACCAAAGCACAATAATGATTAATACATAACATTTTATTATATTCATTATTTATTTATTAAAAAATTATTTTGTATTATCATATAAATCTTAAAGCATTTACTAATAAAGGATGCATCACCAATGTTTTATATAGTGAACTGGCGAACTGACAAAGAAGTAGACATTTGGTAATGATCTCTCTCTCTCTCTCTCTCTCTCTCTCCCCCTCAATTTGTAATTGGTCCATCAGGCCTCTGTCGGTGACAGCTGAATACCAGCTTTTTGTTTGATTGCTACATGTAAAGCGATAGTAAATTATATCATTTTACAGGTATAAATTAGCGAAGTATTTAAAAAATATTTACTTTAATGTTAATAACAAACCTAACCTCTATTCGTTAATGCTCCTAATAGTAACAAAGAAAACATTAACCTAATATTCCCCTCTCTGTCTTATTTGCCTGCATCACTAACAATTTGCTTCTTCTATTATATTTCCAAATCTCTCTTGAAAATTTATCCAATTCTAAAATTCTTAGAGAAGGAAGTTATCAAACTTTTCCTAGAAGTCAGTCCAATTCTTAAATTCTTGGAGAGGGAAATTTCTAAATCTCTTCTAAAAATTTGAATAATCCTAGATTCCAGAGAAAGATTTTCGTATCTCTCTGGTAAATTCTACTTCTATCGATTGCGAAAAGGGACGTAATCTCATTACAACTCAATTCTAAAAGAATCTAAGGGAAAGGACTTTTTAATACTTCCAGAAGAAATTAAATTTTCCACAGTACATGCTCTAAGGTTTAAATATATAATAAATCACCTAAAGTTTTGAAAAAATCGACTTCATAGTTTCATAAATTCATTATTCATAAAAAATTCATAAAAAAAACAGTACTTTTCGGCGTTTTAAATCAGATTCCCCCCTTGAAAATACCCTTAATTTGTTAGGAGGTTTTGCCACATCCGATATATTTACCGGACTTAAGGGGACTCTAAAGTCGTCTGTACTATCGTAATAGTTTTTGTATAAAAATTACTTCTTTTTCTCTTTTACAGATTCGAAAATTCTTTTCCATAATTAAATTATATGCATTAATACGTATTTGTGAGATAGAGTTTATGCCGAAAACGATAAAAAATTTCGAAATTAAAATCGTAAGAAAAATATTTTATTGTTCACGGCATAAATTCCACCTCACAGATACATATTAATGCATATATTTTAGTCCCGGAAGAGAAATTTTGAATCTATAAAAGAGGAAAAAAGTAATTGTTATAAAGAAATTACAATTTAGTCGATAATATAGATCGCTTAGGATCCTCTTAAGGGTAACTTTTATTAACTTCGATTAACCTAATTGTCTGATTAGTTCATTGAAATTAACCAACTGCATTTGTCATTTCGTTTAATGGCAGATGCGATTAATCAATTCCAATAGACTAATCGGTCAATTAAGGGGTAGTTTGGAAGATAAAAAAAATGGAATTTTTTTTATTGCATTTTCGGAAAGTTGATAATTTTGAAAATATATTACCAAAACCATTCATAAAAATACGTAAAATAACGCAGTTATTCACGATTTACTGTTACTCTTCGAACAAAGAAATATTTCATGATGTTACATGAACTGTTTTATGGCCCAGAAATCGCAGAATAAAAAAATTTATTGTAAATACTAAAAAAAACAGAAGTATTCTAATTCAAAACTTTAAACGCATTTTTCTCAAAACGTGAATTTTTCAATTTTGCTGACATTGTAGAGAGAAAATGACTCAACTTATTAATCTATGCTCTTTATACATTAATTATTTTTTTCATACAGTTAAATCTAAAAATATAATAAATTTTTTAAAACAGTAATAACTTTTTGGCAATTTAATGGAAAAAATAATGGCCTAAAAAAGAATTTTCTTTTATAAAAGAATGATTTTAACAAATCGCGATTTTAAAATAATTTTGTTAGGTTTACTATATACATTTAACATTACAAATCAATTTGATTTTTTGTTTCCAAACGTCTTGTACATAATGTCAACAATATGACAAAACCTCATTTGGACATACTTGCCGCCATTATTGCTTCTTGGATATTTTAATACATTTTGTTTCATAAAAATTCCCCAGACAGCACACAATATTTATAAAATATTTACAAAATGTTTATAAATATTTATAAAACTTATTTTAAATATTTTGTAAATATTTAAATTTTTATTTTTGTGGTCTTAGATTGCACAGATCATAAATATTTATTATAAATATTATGAAATATTTATTGTAAATGTTATAATAAATGCTACAAAAATATTTAATGAGATTTATAATCCAGATAAAAATACTTATTAGAAATACTTATTTGTATTTATCATAAATATTTACATAAAATATATTTAGTCTATATCTTAATAATATTTCAAATAATGCTTTATATAAAATATGTATAACATCTATACAAGGTGTTCCACAACTGTGTAATCATGATTTTTTCGGCACTTCCGATGATCTGACAAAAATTAGTTTGGATAAAAGTTAATCAGTTTTCAATTTTTGGCTACAAATTGTAATATTATTAGGTGTACAACTTTGCTTCCGCCGTTTTCCTATAGATGGCTTTAGCGGTAAGTGGTGGTCAAAATAAATAGATCATAGACGTCATACAATAAACTTGGGCATCTGTCAACATAACCCC
>Ga0157363_1007952_pt1 | contig 10064 bp, 19 predicted proteins | sample AttsexASBM1_FD_111477 | JGI IMG/M metagenome (GOLD analysis project Ga0157363, IMG submission 111477) | Fungus gardens microbial communities from leaf cutter ant in Ribeirão Preto, State of São Paulo, Brazil - Atta sexdens ASBM1 | ecosystem: Host-associated > Fungi > Mycelium > Unclassified ...
AGTAGCTAGCACAGACCATCTATAGAAGTATATAAGGTAAACTATTTTATAAAGAGCTCTCTATCGAGTTCTTTTGTGTTTCTTTAATACAAGAGTTGTTTTTTTGTCTAGCTTTAAAGACTTAAGTTTATAATATTAGAACTTGATTCCCATTTCCAAGACTACTTAAACACCAAGCCCTCTTATCTCTTTCTCTTATTTCTTTTTCATCCTTGACTGAGAAACAATACCACTTCTTAGTTAAGAAGACATAGCCAGGCTCTAGGCTAAAGGAGAATACTAGTTAGGTAGAAGAAGCCTAGCTATTAGTCTGCACCAAAGCCTACTGGTGTATCTCAGATGTATAATCTTTTGTAGACGTGTTTGTTACATTTTCCATTATCAGCCTTGTGTTATAGACTCCTTTGTAGTCTATCTACACAGAGGAACGATAGTCTGTTCTTAAAACAGCTATATAGAGTAGAATGGTCTTCTTAGATCAAAATTGTTTACATTTTTCCTTAAAGCAGTAGTCAGTAAACAAAGTAGTCAGTAAATGGTGTAGACAGGATAAGAAGAGTACTTGTTGTTACCTACCGAGATTTCTTTGTCCTCAGAGTATGAGTTGAAAGCTGAAACCAGCACAGATTCCGTACTTCTATTATATATATTAGCACCACTATTAGCACCACCCTTTCCAATTAATTCTCCTCTCTCTTACAATATGAGTCAACACAACCTTCAAACTATCATCAGATAGCAGCAGGAACAACTGGCAGTAATGCAGGCACAGATATAAGCCCTGCTAACAGGAGGAGCAATAGCAAGAGAGACAGGAGGAGGAAGAGCCACCAAGATGGCAAAGCTCCAGATTTTCAATGGCACATTGTCAAAGGTCACAAGATTCATCTTAGCATGCAAACTATATATCAAGATGAAGTTGAGAGAGAAATTAGTAGAAGGACAGATCCAGTGGATTTTATCATATGTGTAAGGAGGAGCAGTGGATATATAAAAGGAGAATATTATAGAAGATTTGGAGGTAGGAGAAGTCAAATATAAATCAGCAGGAGAATTTTTGACAAAAATTAAGAAGAAGTTTGGAGGAAGAGATGAAGAATTGGTAAAGATAGCTGAGTTGAAGAAGATGGAGCAAGGAGAACAGAACATGGAAGAATTTGTACAAGACTTTAAGAGGGTAGCAAGAGATAATGGATATGAAGGACAACCATTGATTGAAGAGTTTAAAAGAGGCATGAATGGAGCAATTAGAAGGAAGTTAATGGAAACTGAGAATCAACCTGGCTCCATTGAGCAGTAATATAGGAGGGCAATAGCCCTCGATAGAAATTGAAGAAAGAGTAAGAGAGAGAAGGAAAGACTGAGAGGACAAAAGAAACAGGGAGAAGGAGCTCCAAAACAACAGGAGCAAAGATCAATATTGTCATGATCCTTAGTATTGCAGAGGAGACAAGAAATGCCTTCTCAGCAGGCATTAACAGAGCTCGCTCTGATGGAAGAAGTAGAAAGAACAAATGTGGTAGTGGTCAGAGGACAAGAGCAGAAGATAGGAGCTCCTAAGAGGGACCCTTATGTAATAGAAGTAGACAAGGGAAGGAATTGCTATGCTTGTGGAAAATTCAAGCATATAGCCTGACATTGTAGAAATTAGGGAAGAGAAAGAATAGTAGAGGAAAGAAGGTTGGAATATAGAAGAGGGAGAATCAAGGAAAATATCAAATATTTGAACAATTTAAAAGGGGTGGAGAATCTAGAGTTCCTCAACTAGATTCTTACAATAAGTTTAATATATTAGCTACTGAAATAAATGCTGATATGTTAAAGTCAGAGAAAACTGAAAAAAAAATGGAAATAAGAAAAGTAGAGGGAAAGATATTAAGAGAGGTTATGGTGAAGATAGGATTAGAAAGAATAGATACTTAGGAGGGTATAACGGTAGAAGTATTGTTAGACAGTGGAGCAACTGGACTAGTTATAAGCTTAGAATTTGCCAAGAAGTAAGGGTTTAAGTTAAAAAAGTTGGAAAGGCCAATGAATATAAGAAACATAGATGGATCACTAAATAAAGAAGGACCTATAAAGCATACAGTGGAAGTAAATATTTACTTTAAAAGACATAGGAAGAGAATGGAAATTGATATGATAGGAGGACAGAAGTGGATAGTATTATAGGATGCTAGAACACTAGCTATTTTTTTTCTTTTGGACAATGAAGAAGGCATGTGACACTGCAGTCACATGACATGTCATATGATATAACATCATAGACCTAGAACATAGTAGAAGAATCTAGAAGATGACATCAGGGCATATATATACAATATAGTAGCCTTGAGTAAGAAATGAGGTAGACATAAGGTGGACATAAGGATGTAGCATAGACCATATATACTCTGTATATATAGAACTCTAATTTAGCAGAGACTCCTTGTTGAGTTCTCTTATGAACTTCTCATATTATATTCTACTAAGAGATTTACTCACTTATATTATCATTTATCACTGTGATAAGTGGTTGCCACAATAGTAGAACTCAACAACCTCAGAGGACTCTGTGTTCTATAGACTCCTCACTACTTACTCTTTTTCATCCTCAACTGTGAGCAGAGAGCTCAACATCAAAAAGAACTTAAGCTAGACCCTAGGTATAAAGGAGTATACTAGTCTTGTGCTACAGAATCCACTTGTGACCTGTACACACAGAATAGCAGTGTAGTCCATTAAAGAGCATCTAGATTAGAGATTTTCTGCTTAGGGATATTAGCTAGGTATTTGATTAGAATAGTAGATAAGTAGTTGGTAGAGAGTATAGGTAGGACAAGAAGAGTGCCCACTATTACCTACAGAGGATTTACCACTGTTTAGATCAACAGCAAGGGAATAAACAAAGGAATATACCATTGTTAATAAGCAACAAGAGAATAGACTAAACAGAAAGGAATATAGAATCAGCAGAAATAGACTGGAGTAAGTTTGATGTAGAAGAAGTAGTGAGAGGGCTGAACAAGGAAGAAAGAGAAAAGAGACTAGGCGAGATTAGTATGATAATAGAGTTAAAAATAAATGAATTAAAAATTACATTAATAAAACAGAGAGAAGAAGAAAAGAAAAAAAGAAGAGAGAAAGAAGAAAAAGATGATAAAAGATATAGGAAAAGTTATAAGAGAAATAAAAGAGAATGAAAAGAGAAAAAGAAACAAAGAAGAGTAAATGAAGAATGGAGAAAAGTAGAAGAAATAAGGATACAAGAGGAGAAAAGAGCAAAGAAAGAGTGGAAACAACAGGAAATAAGAGAAAGAAGAAGAGAGGAGAATAGACAGAGAGCAATAAAGGAAAGAAAGTGTTTTGGGTGTGGAGGATTTGGACATATGACCTACAGTTGCAAGAATGTGGGAGAAAAGGAACTGATCTAGATGTTCTCAAATAGATTTGAAGTGTTGAAAGTCAGAGTAATGCAGAGAGGAGAAGAAAGCAGTAAAAAAGTGGCAAAATATAAAAAGGAAATATTGAGAGAAGAAAGAGCAAAGAGGGGAGTAGAAATGAGACAAACAAAAGGAGAAAAAAAGGAGAAGCATTTGAAAAAAGTAATGGTAAAGATTGGGTTGAAACAGGAAGAGGAAAAGGAAGGTGTTGTGACAGAAGCATTGTTAGATAGTAGAGTGATGGAGCTGGTAATGAGTGAAGAATTTACAAAGAAGCATAAGTTTAAGAGGACAAAGTTGGAAAGGCCAGTATATGTGAGAAATGTTGATAGCATACTCAATTATGCAGGACCTATAGTAAATACAGTGGAGATGGAAATATTTTTCAAAGGGTATAAGGAGAGGATATCAATAGATGTAATTGGAGGTCAGAAGTGGAGTATAATATTGGGTATGCCTTGGCTAAGATGCCATAATCCAGAGATAGATTGGAAAATAGGAGAAGTAAAGATAATGAGGTGTCTAGATGAATATGGAAAGAAGTAGAGAGTAGGAAAGCAGACAAAGCCAGGATGGAAAAAGCAAGAAAAGAAGGAAGAAAAGAAAGAAATGAGAAAACTAACAATAGAAGAAGAAAAAACAATAGTAAGAATAAGAGAAGGAAAAGAGGAGGGAGAGGAAGATTTGATAGAGTTGAGAGCGACAGAGGAAATAGTCCTAAAATAGTTTCATAAGTATTTAAAGGTGTTTGAAAAGAAGGACTTAGAAAGGATACCAATGAAGAAGGTCTGGGATTATGCCATAGATCTCAGAGAAGAATTTGTACCAAAAAAAGGCAAGATATATCTATTATCAAGAGTAGAGAGAGAGGAGATACAAGAGTTTGTGAAAGATCAGCTAAGGAAGGGATATATAAGGCCATCAAAATCACTACAAATGTCACTAGTGTTCTTTGTGCCAAAAGAAGATGGAAGAAAGAGGATGGTGCAGAATTATTGGTATTTGAATAGCTGGATGGTCAAAAACAATTATCCATTACCCCTGATTTCAGATCTAATAGACAGTATTGGGAAGAAGAAGGTGTTCATAAAGATGGATTTACGATAGGGCTATAATAATATAAGGATAAAGGAGGAAGATGAGTGGAAAGCAGCATTCTCGATGCCTAAGGGGTCATTTGAACTCACAGTAATATTCTTTGGATTAACAAACTTACCTACAACGTTCCAGGCAATGATGAATGATCTGTTAAGAGACTTAATGATAGAGTAAAAAGTAGCAGTGCTTATTGATGATGTGATGATAGCAACAGAGACAGAGGAAGAACATGATGAGATAGTGGAAGAAGTATTAAGGAGATTAGAGAAAAATGATTTGTTTGTGAAGCCAGAGAAGTGTGTGTGGAAGGTCAGAGAAGTGGGGTTTTTAGGAGTAATAATAGGAGAAGATGGAGTAAGAATGGAAAAGGAAAAGATGCAGGGAGTAATAAAGTGGCTAGTGCCAAGAAGTACAAAAGATGTGCAGAAGTTTTTGGGGCTAGCAAACTACTATAGATGGTTTGTGAAAGATTTTGCTAGAATAGCAAAACTTTTGTATAAGATGACAAGGAAAGAGATAAAATGGAGTTGGGGAAAAAGACAACAGAAAGCATTTGAGGAGTTGAAAGAGAGATTTATGATAGAGCTAGTCTTGGTAACACCAGACTTGGATAAAGAAATGAGAATAGAAACAGATGCATCAGACTTTGTAATGGGAGGAGTGTTATCAATGAGGTATGAAGATGAAAAGTGGAGACTAGTGGCCTATATTTCCAAATTGTTGAATGAAGCTAAAAGAAATTATGAAATTCACGACAAGGAGATGTTGGCAATAATTTGGTGCTTAGAAGCCTAGAGGCATTTCTTAGAAGGAGCCAAGAATTGGTTTGAAATTTGGACAGATCATAAAAACTTGAAGTACTTCATAGAGGCTTAGAAGTTGAATCAAAAACAGGCAAGATAGTTATTATACCTGTCAAGATTTGATTTTACTTTGAAGCATGTAACTGGCAAGAGTATGGGAAAGGCAGATAGTTTGAGTAGGAAAGTAGATTGGACAGAGGGAGTGGAGAGAGATAATGAAAACCAAGTAATATTGAAGAAAGAATGGTTAAAGGTAAGAGTGATGGAGCAGTTAATAAAAGAACTAGAGGAAGAAATAGTGAGAAAAATAAAGAAGGCTAAAGATAAAGATGAAGAAGTGATAAAGATAGTAGTAGAAGAAATAAAGAAGGTAGAAATTAAGGTGTTGACAAATAAAGAATGGCAGATTAAAAAAGGATTAGTGTTGAAGGAAAAAAAAGTATATGTTCTGAAGAATAAAAAGCTAAGAGTAGAGATTATTCAGCTATATCATAATATGCCAATAGCAGGACATGAAAAACAGTAGAAGACTATGGAACTGGTCACCAGAAATTATTGGTGGCCAGAGATGACAAGAGAAGTGAAGCAATATGTAGAGGGATATGATTAGTGTTAGAGAATAAAGAATAGAGTGGAGATGCCAGCAGGAGAATTAAGACCTAACGAGGTACTAGAAAAATCATAGCAGTATATATTAGTGGACTTTATTACAAAGTTACTAGTGTCAAAAGATCATAATTCGATCTCAGTAGTATGTGATAGGTTTTGAAAAATGTCCCACTTTGTGGCGATGATAGAAAAAACAATGGTGGAAGGTTTAGCAAGGTTGTTCAGGGATAATGTGTGGAAGTTGTATGGATTACTGGAGAGTGTGATATCGGATAGAGAGCTACAGTTTACAGCAGGATTAACAAAAGAGTTGAACAAAATATTGGAGATAGAAACAAAGTTATCAATGGCTTATTATCCACAGACAGATGGTTAGATGGAAAGGACAAATCAGAAGCTAGAGCAATATCTGAGAATGTATGTCAATCATAGGCAGAACAATTGGTCAGAATGGTTGGCAATGGCAGAATTTGCATTTAACAATAAGGTGCATACAGCAACAAAGATATCACTGTTCCAAGTCGACTATGGAAAAGAACCAAGAATAGGCTTTGACATAAGAAAAAAGGGAAAGAATGAGAAAGCAAAAGAGTTTGCAAGGAAAATGAAAGAAAGACATGAGGAGACAAGAGTGGCATTGATGAAATTACAGGAGGAAATGAAGAGACAAGCAGATAGGATTAGGAAGGAAGCAGAGAAATATAAGGTGGAAGATAAGGTGTTGATTAGTACAAAAGATTTTTCAGCAAAGTTAATAAAGAGAGCAATGAAGAAATTGATGGAGAAGTTTATGGAACCATATGTGATCAAGAAAATAGTATCAGAAAATGTGGTAGAGTTGGAATTACCAGTGTCATTAAGAATACATCCAGTAGTTAATGTGAGAAGAATAGTGAAGTATAGAGAACAGGTAGAGGGGCAGAAGAAGATCTCACCACCTTCTATTAAGATAGCTGGTGAGAAGGAATAAAGAGAGGAGAGGTAAAATGAAGTATTTAGTGAAATAAAAAGGGTATATGGCAGAAGAAAATATGTGGGAGGGAGTAGAGAACCTGAAGAATGCAATAGAAAAGATAGAAGAATTTGAGAAAGGGAGATTTGAAGAAGAGATATGAAGAATAAAAATAAAAAGAAGGAAAGAGATAAAGTTAAATCTAGAGGCAGAAGAGTTCAAGAGAGGAGAATTGCCAGGAAGATATATAGTGAAGTTGTTATATGGGTGGAATAATAAGAAATTTAATGAAGAATATCTGAAAAAATTAGAAAAGAATTGGAATAGGTAGAAGAACAAGAGAAAAGAGTGGGAGAAGAAATATATGAAGAAGCTGGAAAAAAGTTTAGAATGGAATGAGAGGGATGAGCAGATGAGTAAGAGAATCTGAAAGGAATAGAAAGGAAGTTCCTTTGGAAGTGGAACCTTAAGAGGGGAATATTGTTATGGAATGCTAGAACACTAACCACTTTTTTTTTCTTTTGGATGATAAAGAAGGCATGTGACACTGTAGTCACATGACATATCACATAATGTAACATCATAGGCCTAGAACATCATAGAAGAATCTGGAAGATGACATCAGGGCACATATATATAATATAGTAGTCTTGAGTAAGAAATGAGGTAGACATAAGGTGGATATGAGGATGTAGCACAGACCATATATCCTACTAAGAGATTTACTCGCTTGTGTTATCATTTGTCACTGTGATAAGTGGTTGCTACAACAGACAATGATTTTGGGAATGCCATGACTAGCATGCCACAATCCAGAGATAGATTGAAGAACGAGAGAAGTAAAGATGATGAGGTATCTGGAGGAATACGGTAAACAGTAGAGAACAGTTCAAGGAAAGTCAGGTTGGGAGAAACAAAAGAAGGAAGAAAAGAAGTAGAAAGCAGGAAAGAAACAAGAAGGAAAGGAGAAGAAAAAAAAGTAGAAGAAAGAAAAAATGGTAGAAGTTAAGAAAGTAGCAGAGAAATAGGAGATTTGGGACAAAGAGGAGGAAGAAGCAAGAAAACTGGTGCCATAAAAGTTTCACCAATGAATGAAAGTCTTTAGAAAGAAACAATCTAAGAGAATGCCAATGAGAAAGATGTGGGATCATGCGATAAAGGTGAAGAAAAGATTTGTGCCAAGAAAAGGGAAGATATACCCATTGTTAAGAAAAAAAAAAGAGGAGATCAGAGAATTTATAAGAGAACAGCTGAGAAAGGGATATATCTGGCCATCAAAGTCACCACAAATGGCATCTGTATTCTTTGTGGGAAAGAAGGATAGAAAGAAATGAATAGTACAAAACTACAAATATTTAAATAAGTAAACGATAAAGAACAATTATCTGCTCCCTTTAATATCAGATATCTTAGAGAATATTAGGACAAAGAAGATCTTAGATAGGAGATCTTAGATAGGAATATAATAATATGAGAATAAAGAAAGGAGATGAGTGGAAAGTAGTGTTTACCATACCGGAGAGGTCTTTTGAACCTACAGTAATGTTCTTTGGGTTGACCAACTTGCCAGCAACATTTCAGGCAATGATGAATGAGTTGCTGAGAGATCTGATCAACACAGGCAAGGTAGCGGTGTTTATAAATGATATTATAATAAGGATAGAGTCAGAAGAGGGACATGATGAGATAGTAACAGAGATAATTAGGAGATTGGAAGAGAATAACTTGTATGTGAAGCCAGAGAAGTGTAAGTGAAAGGTTAAAGAGGTAGAATTTTTAGGTATGGTAATAGGACCAGAGGGGATTAAGATGGAAAAAAAGAAGGTGAGAGGAGTATTGGGGTGACCAACACCAAAGTATGTCAAGGATGTTCAAAAGTTCTTAGGATTGGCAAATTACTATCATTAATTCATATAAGGCTTTGTGTCTATTGCGAGACTGTTATATGACACAGTAAAGAAAGATAGGAAGTAGGAATAGACAGAGAAGCAAGAAAGAGCATTCAAAGAGTTGAAGAAAAGATTTATGCAGGAACCAGTGTTAGCAGTGCTGGACCTAGACAAAAAAATAAGGATAGAGGTAAATGCATCAGATTATACAACAGAAGGTATGTTGTTGATAGAAGAAGAGAGGAAATGGAAACCAGTTACTTTTCTTTTCAAGTCATTAAATGAGACAGAAAGAAATTATGAAATACATGACAAGGAAATATTAGTGATCATCAGAGAGTTGGAGAGCTGGAGACATTTGTTAGAAGGAGTACAGTTTAAGTTCAAAATCTGGACAGATCATAAAAACTTAGAATATTTTATGAAAGCACAGAAGTTAAATAGGAGACAAGCTCGATGGACATTGTATTTATCAAGGTTTGACTTTGTGTTAAAACATATGCCAGAAATAAGCATGGGAAAGGCAGATGAACTAAGTAGAAGACCAGATTGGAAAGAAGAAGTAGATAAGAATAATGAAAATTAGATAATTATTAAAGACAATTGGCTTCATAGGTTAGAGAAAGTAATTATAGAAGGACTAGAGATAGATATATTAGAAAAAATAAAAAAAGCTAGGAGTAAAGATAAAGATGTAGTTAAGATAGTAGAGGATATGAAGAAGGCGAAAGTGAAGGAGTTATAAGGAAGTAAGTAGCAGATTAAAGAAGTGTTAGTATTGAAAGAAGGAAAAGTGTATGTGCCAAAGGATGAGGAGTTGAGAGCAGAAATAATCTGGTGGCATCATGATGTACCAGCAGCAGAATATGGAGGACAATGGAAGATAGTGGAATTGGTTACCAGAAACTATTAGTGGCTAGAAATAACAAGAGATGTAGAGAGATATGTGGAAGAATGTGATTTGTGTTAGCAAATGAAGAATAGAACAGAGGAAGCAGCTGTTACAACTCAGAAACCTTAGTGTTGGTTTGGGAGAAGAATCTTGTATAAGGTTTACACAAGAGAACTCGATGGAGAACTCTTTACAGGAACTATTTCTACTTATATATGTTATAACATTAGTCTGTGCTATGACTACGCTTCTCCTGCCCTAAGGTTCATACTTCTACCTCATGTCCTATTACTCATCCACCATAAGGCCACCATGCTTCCTACATGTGCCCTGACGTCATACTCTTAATCTCCGCTGTACATGTGCACACCATATGTACACCATGAGAAACCCATGTCC
>Ga0157363_1007954_pt1 | contig 10063 bp, 7 predicted proteins | sample AttsexASBM1_FD_111477 | JGI IMG/M metagenome (GOLD analysis project Ga0157363, IMG submission 111477) | Fungus gardens microbial communities from leaf cutter ant in Ribeirão Preto, State of São Paulo, Brazil - Atta sexdens ASBM1 | ecosystem: Host-associated > Fungi > Mycelium > Unclassified ...
ATAAAGTTAGAGACTATCTTTCTGAATTTCAATGTCAAGGAATAGTGGATAAAGTGAAATACCCGATCAGGGAAATAAAGATAAAGTACTTTCATCTTCCGCATAAAGAAAGATCCTCAGTTTAGCATTTATTAGACGCTCACTCGTGTATTGTATTTATTTTCATGTCCGTTCATTTGCATGACTACTTTTATAAAAGTTATGTCGTTTATACTTCATAAAAATTATTATAATAACAAAACAATAAAAAATCCTTTGCCTGAATTTAAAGTAGCGTGTATAATAAAAATTATAATACATCATTTTATATAGAATATAATGAAAATAAGAAATTCCATTCTATATATATTTATTCTATATATGATTTTTGATACCACCAATTTTATCTTTCATTTCTAATTAACTGTCTAGACAAGTATTATTGTTATCTAATTTAGTATGTCATTACGAGATTCATGTTTCTTGAATTTATAAAGACGAACAAAAGCTGTATACAAAACGAGATCCAATTTGAATGCATCTTCTGTTCAAAATTAATGAATGTACAGAGAAATCCATTTTCCAGACAATGGATTGCACTTAACTAATACAAAGTATATACAAGAATGTATACGTATAGTTGGGAAAAGGTGCAGTAGTATAATAATGATAGTAGTAGTATAATGATGCGCAAGCGAATCTACAAAATGTATCTTATCACACACTATCTACAAATACATGCTATCTTGCGTATCTGGTCCAGTAGCTCGATTTTGAGCAGCTTTGTGCAATAACGTCGACACTACCTATTATCGAAAATTGATAGATCTCGTGTTATTGCTCATACAAAAGGTGAAGTGATGGGCGGATTAGCAGATCAGGGTATTGTCGCTTCGCAAGGGAAGTCTGGTTCAACGTCCCGATGATGCCTTTATCAGGCACTGACAATCAAGCACTGTGGAACGCACAAAGCCGATCGTAAAGTTCCAATTAACGAGGAAGAGAATCTCTGTGGACGAATATGATCAGACATCGTTGCGAAGACGAGATCGTCGAATAAACACACTCGACTTATAGAGGCCACCCTTGTTGCTAATGCAAATTCCTCGGATTTTATTATCAAACATTCTTCATAAAATCCATCTTTTCAGCGCTTTCTATACATGACAGCTGCGTTATATATTTGAAACAATATTATATGTATCGATCGTTATTTCCTAAAAGTGACTTTGATTAAAATGAAAATAATATTATAACTCAAACAGATTTATGATGAAATCTTCTATTTTTAAATAATAATAAAAGTTAATTTAATAAATGTTAAAAATGCTGAAGATAAATGCTCTTGATAATCTCTTATATTCCTGGATAATTTACTCGATAAAAAAATCGAAAAAAGAATTTCGTGAAAAACATTGTAATTTTTATTAAAAAAAAATTAATTATGGCATAAATATACAAATATATACCTTTCATGAGAGATCGATCGTATAATACATCGAATCAATGGTATTTTCGAATATATACACCGGCCTACACCATGCCTTTATGTGGATCGATTCGGATGATAAATACGTTAACGAATTTAACGGTTAGTCATGTATTATTTATCGCTCAATAATGTTGCAAAAGGTTACATGAAAAAACTTTGGATCTTTGTTTCATTCTTTGTAGAAATGAGAGTATTGCGAAATGATATAGTATTATATGTATGGTATTGTTGCCTTGATAAACCCTATCGTTTCAATTCAAAGTTTACGCATTATACGACGGTTACCGTCAATCGGATTATATTCCCCTTAAGCACGAAATCCATGCCTGTGCGTCTCGCACTTATCGTTCGTTTTAGTAAAAGAGAAAAGCTCGAGTTTCCACGAGAAAATAATAATGAGCGTGGGTGAAATAGGTCAAGCTGTTGGCTCGAATCGCGAAGGGTCACACGAAATCAATAGGACTTTAATAAAAAGATCCGGTAGTCTTTAACAAAACCCTATTGTGCCGTCGTTATCGTGTAACATGATATCATATCCTTTCAAGAATCCGGAGATGCCTTTCTTTTCTTTACGAGATGTCTTCCTACTCCATCAAGACGATATGAACAGGTACGAGATCGCACCTAAAGATCGAATTGTACCTTGAATTCCAAAGGAAGAAGATATAATCCACATGGAAGGCCTAGTTTCAAATACGATATATATATATTATAAACCGCAAAGTATACTAATTCGGAGCAACGCTCGAATTCATCGTCAGATCAGACATCCTCGTTACCGATTGCACGAAAATAGCTCAAGGGCGAAATTGCGTTCCGCAATCAGTGAATAAAAGTTTGATCTATATGCGCGCGTGTCAGCTGGCTCGACATTGACGAGCGACCGTGTGGAAGCAGAAAATATCAGTCTCTCATATTACCAACGAAGGATTTGCCACCAAACGATATGACCGATGATAATTCTCGCGGCCGCGGGCTGAAATCGAGCTTAAAAAATGAATGTGAACGGGATAAGTGCATGCGTAGGTATGTGCACGCGCGCGCACGCACGCACGCACGCACATACACACATACGTACATTTGCATGCGCAGCGCCATACGCACGAGACTTGGCTCGCAGAAACAAGTGATGGTGGTGATCGTACCGAATAACGATTGCCGCCAAATTGCAGCGTCCCGTTTCTACTTGCACGCGAACGACCGCGGATACCGCAAAACCATAACACGACACCGTATAAAACACAGTACGATGCCGCCGCAGGCCGTCATCTGCCCGTGACGGCAACAACCTCTTCAAGCCGCCACCCCCGAAGCTGATTAATTGCTACACGTGTCCGTCGAGCGCGTGTTATTTTTCAGGGCAGTGAAATACCCCGTTTTAATACCTCAAAGCCGTTCGATCATTCAGAGATCGCTACCGAGATACAGCTTCTCGTCTGGTATACCGAGTTGCATATCTATGAATCATACGTCTGTATTTAATTCTAAAAGGCTTGCGGGCTTGCTGATATAATTTGAAACTTCCTGCACAACCAAGTTAAATAAAACTTCGCAACAAATATTTCATACTACAGTATCTTTCTAATATTAAAAGTTTTTTCAGAAGGCTTCAAATTTTTTTAGAACGCTAAATATGTGTGTCGAGATTTATGCATGTATACATTTTAAATAATCATGACATGAAAGATAGTCATTCTATGCAACACTTAAATTCTCAACTTGTCAACGCATCATTTTTTCGCTTGCCGAGTACTAATTTGCGAGTGCAAACACTGGGGCGTTTAATACGCGTCAGTACTTTCGCATGCTGACTTTACGCTTCGCTTTTTCCCCCTCATTCGATGCAGCGCGCGCGCGAAAGGGTCGCAACGAGAACGCAACGCAACGCTACGCCACGGACGAAAAGGGCGGTCCAGGAAGACCTCACGCGTTTATCGGCATCGACGGTGAATGTGTCCCCTCTGTCGATTCTCCGTGCGCGCAATATCGCCCGCCCGTTGTGCCGTTTTCTCAGCATAGAAACGCTGAAAGCCCGATAACGTCACAAGAGCGGAAGGCGTCTCCTCTCCGCCCTCAGTGACGAGTACAGGCACCCTGCACGCTTTGTTATTTCTCCTACAGTCTCCTCTTTTTTTTTTACTTCTTCCTTCGTGAAAATATTACAGGCTCGACTGCATCGGTGGTAGCTGTGTCGCCACCGCATCATCGCTACCGCTGCGCGGGGGTGCATAAATTTAAGGAAATTGTTTCTACCGTAGCGAAATAACGTGAATGAGAAAGTGTCTCGCAACTAATACGCGAGCCATGTCGAGCTTGTCTTAACGGCTGGCAGGTCTCGAAAATTAGATCCGCCTAGATCGGTCGTTTGTACTCATGAAATCTCCGCAATTTTCATCTCTCTCTCTCTCTCTCTCTCTCTCCCGCCCTCTCTTTGTCTCTTCCTCTCCTCCTCTGGTGGAGTCGGGAAAATTGGATGAACAAACTTTTGCAATGCCGGCTATTTATGCTTCCAATGTGATTAGATGTGCGCGCGTAATAAGCTGTGTACATATATGCACATTTCGCGATACGCAAATATTGCTTTCGCCTTAGTAAGCATGCCAACTGATTTTGACCGTATTCTCTTTCGCTGATGTTACCGCATGCTTTAGAAATTGCGCAAGAGGTATTTTAATGAGAGACCTTAATGCGCTTACTCTTTCACATATATAGGACAAATTATAATTGCTACATGGAAATTTGATATTACCTGTGTAAAGTTAGCCCTCCCACTGATTAACCTTCGCCGGCAAGGAGATCTTTAAAGGAAGGTTTTTATTTTGATTGTGTGAGTTTTGATAGATAAATTTAAATTGATAAAAAATAAAATAGATACAATTTAACTTCTATGATAAAAACTCGTTATTAAATTTAATACAATACAATTTTTCAGATTATTTTTATATATAATTAGAAAGAATAAAAAATTTGCTCTGTTTCTCGAAGACCGATATTGCTGATGGAAGAGTTAAAATTTATGTTACTGACGGAGAATTAAGTTGACATTGAATATAAAATTTCCATGAGATCCATGAAGATAATAAATAATTAATTAATAGACAACTATATTCTTGTTACTATATTAGGCACCAATTATCAACGTTTTAATATGTATATCCGCAATGTCTATATTATGTCTTTCAAGAATACATCAGCTCTCTTTGCTATTCATGAACATCCGTCAGGCCCTCAACGCAGTACTGACACTACTGACCCATGGGTCTATCACAGTGATGTCGATCACTCAGTAATTTCCTTCGCGGTCTGCTTACCGTGCAATCGAGTCGGTCAAAGGCGATGCCCATCGGCCGCCAATATAATTACTGGCCGCGTCGTATGCTGCGCCACGCCGCGCCGCGTCTCGCCTATCACACGCGGCTCGCATACGTGCTGGCCGCATGTTGCGTTTGAAGTCCGTTCGGAATTGCCATTAGCCCTGCCGGCCGATACTGGATCTCACCCCGTGCTGTAAAGAGAGACCCTCCCTCTCGAGAACGATCGGTTGGCCGGTAGATCGGCATACAGGATGGCCGAAGGCCGGTTATTGAAATTCTAAAATGATTTTATACCAAGTGACAGGTAATAACTGACGCTTCACGAGCGACTTACGAGCGAACACGGTAACGATGTGAATATTTAATCTCACGAGTCAGTCCTACGCCTTTTAGCGCAACTTGGTTGATCGAGCGTGCGTCCCGTGGCATTGATGAGTTTGAAAGATGGGCATTAACGAGCATTAACGATGAACAAGTCTGCTGCCTGCCTATCCTGACTAAAATATTTTTGAAGCTGATGTAGAGAGTGTCGATTATCGGACTCTGTCGATTACATGAAATATTTATTAAGTAGAATCGCTTCGTCAGGGATGAGTCGTGTCGTGATTAACGTTTCTGAATTATAGGAGTGGCAGTAACTTCAAGTTAAAAAGTGTTAATTTAATATAAATTTTCTTTTTTCTATTCAATTTTTTTTCTCATTCAATTTTTATCATCAACTTTTCAGTTCGAATTATTTTTTGTCTTTGTAAATTTATGTCCAAATTTTCATAAAAATATATACTTAAATGCAAAGTTATAGGGCAGGTAATGAAATGATAACAAATAATACATAAGCGAACAATTTCCTTATTTAATATAACAGACAGATTTGTTGTGAGCTTAATTAACTATTCTGTTTCGAGTTACTAACACTCTACTATATCGCTTGTATTATAAAGATAATGTGCAAAATACGTGCTCGCAGAGTCATTTTCTTGTGCAAACGAGATAAAAGCCACCTACATTTTCTAATTACGAAAAAACTGTGTAAACATCAAATCGGAGCCGTAGGGCGTAATGGTTTAATCGGGATGTCAAATCTTGTACGCGAAATCTTGTACCAGACGCATTATCTTCATACACGCTCCAGAGGAGGTAGAGAACAGAGGGAAAGAAGCGGACAAAAAGTGGCGCAGGGAGAGGGTGATACGCGTATCCAGCGACCCGTCAAAAATGTGGGACAGAGCACGCCGGGTCCCTTTTTATTTTTCTTTTTTTTTCACTGCAAATAGCCCGCATGCATCATGCGGATCCCCAGCTCCCATTTACAAGGGAACCAGAGTTCTGGAAATGATGGCCTCCGTGGAGAAGAAGAAAGGCAGAAACGCGCGACGCGTATTGCGAAGCGATAGGTATAACGCTATTTATTCTCCGTCTCCGTTCGCGGAAGTACCCATTCTCTCCCTTAACCCTCTGTCGAGAAAAACCTTTATCTCTTTTTCTCCGTTTCTCTTCGCCCAAGTCGTCCTGTATACTCTCATCTCCTCTCTTCTCCCTTCCAGCTAACCACAATATATATCAATAGGATCTCGCAACTCTGACCCAGAAATATACTTGGAGGTGCTCCCGAAGTCGCTGCAACAGGGAGGTTATCTTCAAGGGTTGCTGTGACCGTAGCGCCGAGCGTCGCATAAATTCCCCAGTAAGGCTGGGAAAGAAAAACGAGGAGTCAACGAGGAACCTCTTTTGACGCTTCTTAAAGTCATAATAATGCCGGCCGATGGCAGTTACCCGTCGTTAAGCATTGCGTTCTCGTTGCGAAGACATTTACGAAGGATACAATTTACGCGATGTCATCGCGCCTCGTTTTAAGTTGCGATGCGAGAATGCAAAAGCATGGCACACACGAGTAAAGTATGTCGCCCCGGGGCTACCTATCTCTCATCACGGAGGAATCTACAAGCACAAGCTCTCTGCGTGATGATATTAATAGCGTCTTACGAACGTCAATGACCGTAGAAGTCGTTCACCACAAGAAGGAATACTGCTCTTATTAGGGTAAATTTCAGTGAAGCGATGTGGTGACTGGCAACACGAATACAACGGGAACACGTTCCAGCACTTTAAGAATTGTTTGCCCGAGACTCCGTCTCGGCGCATAAATTTTAATTCGCTATTGAGGTAGATATTGCTATGGGAAAACTTCAGACGTGTCCCGCCTTCCCGCTCTGATTGTAATGTCGTTTCCGGTAAAATTGTTTGGCGAAACCGCCTCTTTACGGCTCCCTTAATACTTCAAATTATTTTCAAATTTACGATCGTCTTTTAAAGCGTCTTTCACCACTTTTACACCCGAAAAGTTTTTATTACTTGTCAAAGTATACTTCTCGCTTTGAACTGTGCTTATCTAATATGTCACAAAACTCACATTGCTTCAACAGTTATTTTACAGATGTTGTGTAACAATATAAACTATAAATCTTAAAATCACTTTTTATATTTATATATTAAAAAAAAACAGAATTTTATCAATTGTCTGAAAATTTTGGAAAAAGGCGTTAATCTTATCATGCAAGAATTAATTCGTTTAAAAACATTTAAAAAGCCTTGAAAAGAAGAGGCTCGTTACTTTCTTTAATCTTCCGTCCTTTCTTCCAGATATTCCTACAGATGGAAAGAATCTGCATATATTCTTACAAGAATGACTTTTCGCACCATTGACGCTCCATCAACGATGATGTTGATGATATTAGCCGATGGAGCCATCGCAAGACGTTACTTCGAAAACTTGAAGAAACGAAAACGTCGCAATTTTTATCGCTGCGATTCAAAACACTACGTAGAATGAGATTATAATAGTGGAAAAGTTCGAATGAAGAAAAACGTTAAAAGGGAGAAAGATTATTGGGGTAACTTTCAAGTTGCACGATAGGAACATCGAAAGAGAATTATGAGAGATGGCATTCAGGCATTGGGGCTCCTTCAATCGAAAATATTTTTCCAAGCGTCCTTCTAAATTATTCACACACTTCGTTCGGCATCAAAAGAATCTTTCTATAGAACTCATTATCGACAAAATTGTCGCTACAAAAGAAAGCGCCGGCGAGAAAGAAAACGATTTAAATAATACAAATACGTATTTATAACTGATACTCGCGGAAGGAAAGAAAAAAGCAATTGGACGCGAATCTAAAGAAAGTTTTCTGCCAACACCTGCAATAAAACCGTTCGTCGCGCGACAATTGAAGATGGTTTCTTATAGCGCGATGAGAAGTTTTCCAATTGAATTATTGATATATTTTTCAATGTATCTCATTATCATTTTGCCCGCATTTCTTTTCCGATAATATTTTTAATAACTATTATACATACTTTTAATAGCTATTGTACATCAAAAAGGTGTCGATCGAACTTCTTTGCGAGCATTATATTGAAATAATTGATCTCTGAGCGGAGAAAAGACTACATCTATTGGACATCGTCGAAGAATAAATTTAATTTGTGCATCTAAATGCAAGAAGAATCTGCAGCACTTAAATCTCTATCTTATCTTCTAGAGAACGATGAATCATTTCATATAAATCTACATAAATATACTTTTGTAGGATGTGACATAGAAAATAGACTAACCGATAAAGGAGCGAAAGGGGAAAGTGTGCGAAAAAAGCCAATATTGATTTTCTTAGGTTTAGGCTATTGTAATGGTCTATCGTCAGTGCGTGCAACAAGAAAAAAAGAAATCGCCGGTACCACTCTTGCCCCTTCGTCCGCGCCCGGTTTCCCCCTGTATGGGTCATTACTTCGTCGAAACCCTTCTTTAAGCGCGGTTCGCCTGCAGACCCCCAGACTCGGTCACGCCCAGCGCTATCTTAACGCCCGTTTTCGGAGTTTCGGTATTTTTAGCGCGCCACAAACACGCGGATAATATACCTGAGGAGAGAACCGTGGTCTCGAGCTGATCTATGGTTTCGAGGAACGAGATGGGAAGGCAAGGAAGGGCGGAAGGGACTACCGGCGGTCGCGAAACGAAGACTCCAACGGTATAAAGATAGTCATCGCAAGTCGACTCCAACGCGGTTTCGCGTTGCGCCAAATGCTTGACACGCATCACATCATGCTCCAACAGCGCGAATGGACCTTCCCGTAACATCGATATTTTATCATGCTCACCTCTCACACTTCCCGTTCATCGCGCCTGGTGTTTAGGCATGCCTCGATGCCGTCGAGTTATCTCATCGTTCGTCGCTAAACTTTCGATAAGTAACGTTTGCAGTGAGAGACACGGCTACTACACTCGCGTGCCAAAATCTGTGACTATATTCTTCGTGTTCATATTTTGATAAGACATTGTTATCTTTTATCTGATGTTACAGACCCACAATAATCCAATTTTTCACGTGAATTTAATCATATTAAATATTACAATCCTATTCTCACACATTTGATGTGTACACATTTTACGTTCAATTTCCTTTATAGCTCTTAAAATGCCTTCAATTCAAATAAAGTTGACATGCTTTATATTAAAGTCACCTACGTAAATTATGATACGTATACTACTTTCTCATTATTTGATGACAAGAAATGCAAAGTAGCAGAGAGCAGCGTTACGAGATCTAAAGAAAACAGAGTTACACAGAGTTAAACAAACGTCGGTCAAATGTCTAACGTGAGAATAATATGAGCGATCCTTTGCTGTAGTAACTTGTACTAAGCGGCAATGGAATCAAAAGTCGTAAAAGCCAAGAGTACGCGATTGTAAACATTTCGTCGCGAGACGGGGCGTTCAAATGATTTTCCATGATGCGATTCGCGCACATACAAGCCCGAGAAATCTCTCCTCGCGGTAAGAAATCGCGACAAACGTGAGCAGCCACTTCAATGATTTACGAGGGCGTTCAACGTGCCAGGCTGGTAATGGGCCGATAGGCCAGACCACGGCTCAAAGTCTGGCGTCGCGCGACCGTGAAACGCCCAACGGGGTCCGCTTGAAAAACCGCCACGAAGGAGAGCACATCGCTATCGGTCTTACCACGCTCGAACGAATCCGCGCATCCTGTTTAACTGCATGTGGGAGCATGTGGGTACCATTCTAAGAGAAGTATATACAACGACAAATTTTCATTCTCACATTTAAAAAATTATTTTTAATATTTTTATTTTCTTCTGATAAATTTTAAGAATAAAATTCTACTTACAAATATATCGCTCCCTTCCTTCCAAAAGAAACATAGTTTAAAAAATCGTACATATGTACATATATACACACACACATATATATATATATATATATATA
>Ga0157363_1007957_pt1 | contig 10062 bp, 3 predicted proteins | sample AttsexASBM1_FD_111477 | JGI IMG/M metagenome (GOLD analysis project Ga0157363, IMG submission 111477) | Fungus gardens microbial communities from leaf cutter ant in Ribeirão Preto, State of São Paulo, Brazil - Atta sexdens ASBM1 | ecosystem: Host-associated > Fungi > Mycelium > Unclassified ...
CGTCGTCTCAAGCAACGATTAATACTGTCCGATTGAGAAAGCGTTTTGCAACGGAAATAATATTGTTTGCTAATTCCAATTGGAAAGAAAATTTGTTTTAATTTGATTGATACGTACACTTCAGAGAAAAATATAATTTTTACAACTACTAAATTAACAACTCTAATAATTTAAGTACTTGCTAACTAGTAAACTAGTTTTACAAAATAATAAAAACTAAAGTAGTACTGAATATTATATTTTTATAGTTTTCGGTATTATTTTAGTTTCTTATTACTTTTTAAAACTAGTTGCAAGTATTTAAATTTTAGAGTTATACTTTATAGTTGCCACAATTATTTTTTTCTCTCTCAGTGTATATAAATGTATATTACGATTATTAGAGATGTATATTATTAATAACAAATTTTAGTTGTTACGAATTATTTCTTTTTTTATAAATGATAATAGTTTAAAACTGTAAAGAAACTAACATTTCATTTACATACAATTTTATTTCCAAAATTGATTATTAAATTACGAGAAAAAATTCAGACTGTATTTCAACATAAACTTTATCCCAATCCAAACAATTTAATTCAAAGCACAATCGCAATTGCAAATATGATGTAATCAAACAAATCAAATTGACTCTCAAGATCGATTTATAAAACATATCACATATTTAATAATAAGTTGTTCAATAATGATACGAGTATAAATAAGAGCTAGAGATTTAGATATTTCCGGTCAATCCCCTTTTGTTTTCTATAGGAATTATTACAAGTTCAAAATATATTGAATCAGAAGATATTGGAAATACTGCCATCGAATTTAACCGAGATGAAATTGGCAATTTATTGGAATTTGCCTATTGTTTGAAATTTATACCCGCAACATTTCACTGAAACGCACAAATAACATGTCGTAACGCGTTACGAATATTTTTTTTTTTCGATCACGGAGTGAAGCAATGCGTTTCGAGCAATCCGATTTACCCAGTATCCGCTATACGAAACAGTATTTCCTCGTTTCTAATTTCGCGACGTAGATCTCGCGGCACGTTGCGAGAGTAAATTTCGAGCACCGGGCGAATTCTGTTATTACCAGTAACATGTTCGTAGCCATGGAAGATACGATAACCTCGGTATCTGTGTCATCCTCTATATAGGGTGTTCTAGAAACTCCGTCCTTGCGTCTGATAACTGTGATCAGGGTACAAATAGATTTTTAATGAAAAAGCACAATGCACCAATAATTTGAGAGATTCACTTGATAATAAAGTACAATCTGTACAATAATATAAGCTAAGACTATTTATTACAGAAAGAGATGCTAAAAGTTGGATTCAAATAAACAAATGGATTAAACAATGTACTTGCGAAGCCACTCGTTTACACTCGTTTAAGCAAGTTGTTCATTCATTGTTTATTTTGCATTCATTTGCTTGAATCCGAAAGAAATTCAAGAAATATTATCTGCGTTTGAAAATTGTTTTTTCTCTGCATTAGTATGATTTGTAATATCTCCTAATGCATCCTAAATTTCTAGATTTCGCATCATCTCCCCGAATGTCCCAGATTTTTCCATTATCTATTATCAAGCGCAAGCATTCGTTTCTGATTTAAAATAGTTTCAGAGCGACGCCGAGAGCTGCCAAGAATCGAAAACATAAAACGCACCAGCGCGAAAGCTCTCCAAGTCGTTTTTACATCGGCGTCATTACGGGAAGTCGAGAAAATCGGAAGTCGATGGTTTCACGAACGAGAATTAAATCGACAGCGATGCAAGCGACAGCGACGTAAATAGCAAACTGCGGATAAAACTCGTCCGTGTGCACGACGACTACCAAGGTATACATTGCTGATATCCACTTTTCTGGCGGTAGGATCTAACAGTCTTTAGCCGGAAAAAAAAAAAAAAAAAAAATACAAACGATCGGCAGTAGTTGCGGCATGGTGCGGTATGCCGATCGCGAAATTCCTCGATAAATAATCCCCCGATCCTCGCGAATAGTCACACAGGTATATATACTCGCTGATACTCGCGATATGCGATACGCGCTCCGCACACGCCCGCGCACATACAACACAACTCGCTAGAGAACACGCTCGTGTGTGCATGCACACGCATACACCACGTTCACCGAAAAAGCTCGGAAACCGGCCGCGCTCGTTCGCTCGCTCGCTCGCTCTCGCGATGGCTTAAGTGATTTGCATGCGCGACAGGTGCAACGCGCGAGTCGGTGTATTACGTGTTTAATTCACGTGTCTCGCATACCCGGCGTTACGATTCCCGCTGATTTCCATAATGCAACCAGGGCACCACACCGCGCCCCGCAGCGCCGTGCCGTGCTGTGCCGCAGAGAGGATCCGCCCCGGATCGGCGGTATTTTTCGGCGCACGAGACAGATCGCCCGGAGTTTACGCGCTCCTATCGATCGCGTTAAACGCGTGTCACCAACGCGCGGGATGGTCGAAGCGACGCGGCTGTATATACCATCGAATCCGTTGACATCGCGTATTAACTCTTTGTGCTCTCAGGCCGAGGTAAAACTCGATATGTGCCGCGTGGATTATTACGGTACCTATTTTTTTGACGGTAAATAATTATTTCTCTTTGATCATAGTATAGACAGGAAAGGAAATATGATCGTTTACTCGTATGTTGTGCAAATTGTTTATAATATTTTGATGTGCGAATTGACTCTTTTTATTGTGTGATGATTTAATTAAAGTCTAACTAAATTGCCAGATTCGTGTCCGATAATAATAATTGATAATTATAAAAACTAAAGAATACATGCGCAGCGATATCTTGCATATAAAACAGGATAAATGGAGTGTACGTGATTCGCGTATAATATGAAATTGGATTGTTAATATCATTATGCTAAATGAAAATATTTTGAAATCTTTCTAAAAAATCACGATAAAAAAGATAAAATCATACATTTAATTACTCATAATTAAATCAATATTGTTATTCAAATTAAATCTCAATCAGATAAATTATTTCTGTTGCACAATTATACATATTGTAACACACAATGATGCGGTGAACGTAAGAAAGTTTCAAATATGGAAAATGAGATTCTATTATTATTATATTTATGATGTGAATATCGTTCCCTTATTTCAAAAGTGACACAGCTCAAAAGATTAAGTTATCTGGAAAAGAGAAAAATTATTTTTTAACTTGAAAAAATTATTGATCAAATAACATCGACAAAAAGAATACATTCTTGACAAGATCAAATGTCATTTTTCGTTTCATTCCTTAAAAACCCATTCTTTTTGAGTTGTGATAATTTTTTAAGTTAAGTTAATTCATTTTTATGATTAATAGGCTGTTTTTGTTTTAACTTCACTTCACTTCATCATGTTTTTTTTAGCTGTATTTTGAAGTGAATGGCATATATATATATAATATATGATAAAAATAAGTAAACATTTGATCCATAACATTTGATCGTAGTGTAAATTGTATCATAATTGTTTTATTTCCTCTAACTGCGATGAGTACTTTGGTTTCGCCGAGTTTCGAGATTAACGACGCGTTATTGGTATCGCTTTTCAAAGACGCGGCGCGTGACAACGACAACACTCGCGCGTTGGTAAACGTAATCACCGGGGAACGTAGTGATGCCGGGATTAAACAAGCAACAATCTCCGGGGTATGAGTTTCATCGAGCGAATATCCAACGCACATCGGCTACGTTCCCAGCGGGGATCGTTGAATTCTAAGTATTTCGCTCCGTCTCACGGAGCGTGTTCCGAATATACGCGGCTCCGTGAACGCCCGAAACAACAAACCAAAAAACAGAAAAAAAAAACAACTGAAGGAGAAGGAACGAGAGGAAAATAGTCGTAAAACAATGCGCGTGCTCTTCTCTTTCCCCCGCTTGCTTTAAAGTTCTAACGACCGGTCCGGCCCGATAAAGTGTGTATATGTACATGTATGTATTATACAATGACGGCGATGCAGGAGAAGAGCAGTGCAGCGCGCATGTGCACGCGTGTATGCACGCGGATGAAAGTCCATGGGGTCATCCACCAGTAGGGAGGCCACGATGTACTCGCTTCGCTTCGCTCCGCTCCGCTCCGCTCAACTCCGCGCACCATGCCACCGCGCTGGAATTACGTTCGACGTTGGATTAACGTACCGAAAACTCGTTTATGTGTTTTGTCGTTGCTGTGTACGGTAGCGAGTTACCCCGGAGACAACTCCGGGATGACTGGGGATCCCAGACGACACAACACGGTGCGACGTGACGCCAAGGGAGTCCTGGGAATGTCCTGAAAGAACCGTAACGCGCGCCGTCTGACCGATTAGAGACTGATTCGAATGCCACCGAAGTTTCCTTCCGTATATTCCGACACACGAATGAGAATCGTATTTTATCGATTGTGAGTGAAAGCTGCTTTCATAACAAAAGCTGATTATACTCTGAAAAAAGAATCTGATAATAGCTATCAAATATTGAGCGAAATAATTTCCATCAAATATTTGGTTATATATAACTAAAAATAATTTTACTTTTTTAAATACACTCTAAAAAAATTGTTTTAATTTTAATAAATATTTGTTTGATGTATTTACAGTTTTAAGTATTTACCAAGTGTATTATAACATGTATTTATTTGAAAACTATTAATTTGATTTAATTATTAGCTTTTTATTGAATAAATATATATGTACTGTGAGTAAATGTTTACTTACAATTAGTACTATTTAAAGAAATATTATTAAGATTTAGTAAATTTCCTTTTTAGTGTAGTAAGTTATCAAATAATAATATAATAATAATATAACCAACCGTTTGGTAATAATAATTATTAAATATTTAGAAAAGCAAAATTATTTTTATGATTGAAATTATTTCAAAACATTTGGTAATTATTACTAAACTTTTTTTTCAGTACAGCCCAGTGAACTTTTTTTTTATTTTATATTTATATTATCATTAGTGCGATAGTATTATTAGACGTGATTTGATATCAAAACGTACGGAAACGATTTAATTCTTAACTCAACGTATATATTTAAAGCATATACAAGACGTTCTACAATTCGTGACTTAAATTTTAATCGCATTCTCAGAGCAAGTTGGACTTTTCCTTGGTAAAAGGCTTTTGGTGAATTAAACTTCAGAGAGCCAAATAGATAACAAAGTCACATTCTTTAACTAATTTCAGATATTACTGTAATAGAAAATTTCAAGATTTACTTGCAAAAGTATGTAATATTAAGAATCAGAAATTGCAACGAGTGATGATCTTTCTCAACATTTTCGCTAAATCAATTGTAACTGTAATTGTAAATATAAAATAAAACATTTGACTATAGTGCTATAAGTGATCAGAGGATTTGCCATTAAACTTAAAATTACAAGTAGTACGGAATATCCTCTATGTTAGATATATTTTCGAATTTTTATATACCTATAATTATATTCCTAAAAATATAGTTGTATTTATATACGGAATATATTTTCTCTTAGAGAAATATATCTGGTAATTTATATTTCACGCGATAAAAGATCTCGCTATCACTAGTTTTCCTATCGTCGTAAAAGTTAAACGTGAAGAAACTCAGATCATACAGATAAAAAAAAGAATTTATGCATTTAGTTCTTTATGTCACATTAAACTGCTTCTTCAAAATTATCGACAAGACAGAAACGCGTTGCATTTACGATATACATTATTCAGATTCATTACTTCCATGTAAATCAGCATGAAATAACGATGTCGTAAATTAGCAGCGTAGAGGCTTAATTGAGCGCCCTTTAAAATTTCACTTGTCTTTATTGTGAAGTTCTCTCCTAGGCTAAGTGGCACGTGTATACGGCGTTTCCATCTGACGGGTTAAGGATTAATAGTAGTAAAAGATTTGTCCATTCGTTCTGTGTATGAGCCACGTGTTAACGGTATAAAATACTTACAAAGACGAAAGTTTACGATCGTGTCGAATCGTCAATTACTCATGCGTGCATTGAAAATGCCAAACAAGCAGATTTAGTGCTGATCGAACGTTACAACTCGGAAATTAGTTCAAACTCAATTGCGTTACGTCTTGCACATACAGTCTGTATCTTTAATAATTCCTACCAAGTCGCACAAAGTTAGTGCCCGATTGTCAAATGGAAAGTTCTAAAACTCATGTATCGAATCGAAGATAAAGTTTCAGTAACAATAAAAGAAATTGCGCGTTTCATACATAAAACAAATATCATATTACATTTTAAAAAGTTAGAGAAAGCATCTCCATGATTATTCAAAAGATTAATAAAATGGATTTTATTTTATAATATAAAGTTTCGATAACAATAAAAGAAACTGCACGTTTTCTCATACATAAAACAAATGTCACATTATATTTCAAAACGTTAGAGAAAGCATCTCCATGGTTATTCAAGAGATTAATAAAACAGATTTTATTGTATAACAGTATAACAGTATAAATAAGTTCCAATAATAATATATCAAAGAAACTGCGTGTTTCTCATATATAAAATAAATGTTATATTTAAAAAGTTAGAGAATATATTTCCGTGATTATTTAAAAGATTAATAGTAGAATTTACTTTATAACAATGTAAATAATAAATTTTTAGAAACAATTAAAACGTAGTTTCCTTGACTTTTCATTTTGTAAATATAAATACTGAATTTTCTAAGTCATTTAGTAATTTTACGAGTAATTTCATCGTAACATTCGAATTCTTTCAATTACACTGTTAAATTCATAATGTCAAATTAGACTCAATTTACATTTATTTTTAATCACACATACGTATATCTAGCTCACCACCTGCTCCTATCTAACTTGACGTTAATTTGACTAAAAAAATGGAGTTCAATAATTTATTCAAGAAAATGTATTTTCAAATTTAGTTTATTATTTATTAAGTATAAATTATGGATAATGTTTACTAAAACTAATCACAAAAATGGAATGATTTAAATTTTGACACAGTTAGAAGTTATAAATAACAAAAAATTTTATTTAATTCAAGGAATTAGATTATTAACATTGCTCTTTTAATGTCTAACTATGTAGCGGTAGCGTAACGAAGGCGCTTCTAAATCTCGCAAGTTAGAATCGGCGAAAAGAGAAAAAGTAACAGCAAATAATGAGATGAGTTCCCGTCTCGGTCTGACGCCACTTCCGTGTTATTATGTAAAGCTAGTATTCGCCATCTTTTTGCATGAAAGGAAATAAAATCAGCAAGAGAGAATCAGCGAGAGAGAGAGAGAGAGAGAGAGAGAGAGAGAAAGAGAGAGAGAGGAGAGTGGGGGAAGTGCAACCGTCACGTCGATTCCAACCATTTCTGGATAGCTCTCCACGGTGGTTCGCAACGGTTCAATTGGATCAAACCCGTCGCTACGCGTGATGCACCTTGCAGGATCTGCACGGACGAATCGAGGCTCGTTGCAACTCGAAGGGCGCGGTCGAAGAAGCGCGAGACGAAGAAGACAAGAGAAAGGAAATCGCATTATGAAAAATCCTGGTGCGGCTAAAGCCGGAATTTAACACGGTTCAACTCATAGTGACCATCCCGAATCGTCCATGGCGAGAACGTATTGGACGAACGAGTTTTTGTTTACAGTAACACCGAAGGATTGAACCACCCGCAACTACATTCCAATGTCGCTTCCTCTGAGCAATCGAGACTTTTGAAAAAGCTCCAACTAAAGAATGCATGATGTGCCTTCGTCTCTTTTTAAATACCTACCTCCTATTATTTGACTCGGCCGTGTCTCGGCTAACAATATTACTAAATGTGTATGTAAACATAATTTTCAATTAACTTCCTAATACCAATTTGAAAATAGAGATAGAGCCCTATCACTCTTTATAGAATTTTATTATTCATACAATGATTCAATTATACCTAATTTGAATTATTTTTAATCGTTTCTATAGGTCGTCACTGCTTCCACCAATATCCAATATATCATTAATTTGACTAAAATAATGGATTTAATTAATTTATAAGAAAATCTATTAATTTAATTCAAATTTAGTTTATTTACGCGCATTTATTTAAATGTGTTAATATGAACAATGTTTACTTTAAAACGACGGAAATAGATTGATTTACATTTTGACATACATGATGGAAATTAAAATAACAAAATGTTATTTAACTCAAAGGATTAGGTAACTATTGTTCCTTTCATATTTAATAGAATATACAACTTTAAAGATATTAATTTATAAAAATTTTAGTTATCGTATAACATTATCGCATCAATAATATTGCATTAAATGCATCAAACGATTATCTTGTAATATTATATATACTTTTTAAAATAACATTTGTATGATTCATTTTTATAATTCACTTTAGATGATTTCGGCAAATATACGAGAAGCTTTAGGCACCAAGCGACGAATAATTCATCAAATTTTTGGCGCTATTACAGATTCTCATAAGCGATCAGTCAAATTGGATGCAGATAACAATTTTACTTCTTTCAACAGTTGAACATTTCGGTGAATATGTTTATTCGATCCATTTCTAATAATATATGTGCGATGATGTTTAAAAGTAAACCGTGTAAATTCGTCTTAAGCTGTACATGTAATTCCCACGGGATTTCCAACTAATTATACATAATTCTAATACGCGTAAAAGCCTCTTATGCTTCTTATCTTTTCATCGTTTAACAAACAACGCATTAGCATGATTCACTTTTTGATGCTTCGTTTGGGATTATCTTGTCAAAAGGCAATCGTATAAAATTGGTTTATGGTACACATATATCTCTTTATAATTTTCCGATTGTATAGTTTTAATATGCATTAAAATTTCCAAATGAGATTAGCCTCTTTTCGTTCTTTATCAAAAACAACGATTCAATGAACATTTTCTCTGGAAACATTTACGCGATTTCTTTTTTGACACTTCATTGAACGTCTCAAAAACGAATCGCATTAATTCGAGGATTTCATAATTCCTATTTCTTCCGGGATTCCGTGCATGGATTTTAAATATGCACTTCTCGGCGACGAAGTCACGATAGTACCGTGTCGGCAAAGCGAATAATAAAATGACACGAGAGGGATTCTCTCGATGACGAGACGTACCGAAACCAAGATAAACTAATTGTAAACGAGCTTCAAGGAGAAGGTGGCGAAGGCAGAAGAGAAGAGGTAAGGAGCACAACGAGCAACAGCAGCAACAGCAGCAGCAGGAGAAGAAGATCCTCGTATTCGACGCCGAGATTCCAGTTTCTCCGTTAGTCGAGAAGCGAGCGGCGGTCGCGCGGAAGAGATGAGAGAAAGGAGAAGAGGGAAGGAGAGAAAGAGAGGAAGAGAGAGAGAGAGAGAGAGAGAGAGAGGGAAAGAGAAGGAGAAGAGAAGTCTTCTGGTATATACGCCGAGGCAACCAGCCTAACTCGCCGAGGTCGGGTCGAATAATAAAATAAAAGAGCACGTCGGGTGGATGGGGTGCAAGGTGGTAGCATGGTAGAAGAAGAGGAAGAAACTTCGCTACGGGAACGATGGGTGGTTACGTGTGGCCGCCGCCGCCGCCGCCGCCGCCGGTATATGTGTAGTGTTGGTGGAGAAAGATGAAACCGAGGAATCGAAGAGGAGTGCGAGAGAAAGACTGATCTCGGCGTTGCCACATGCTCACTGAATTTCCGAGCGTCTCAAATATAAAGGCCGTCTTTATAAGACCGCCGTGTGCTTATGCGACTGCCTTCGAAACTCGCATCAAATTCTTGACGTCTCATTAAACATCGTCAGGTTTCAAGAAGTTAAACGTTACGCCGTTTTACGCACGGCGAGCCGCTCCTACGTGCAGAAGTAACGAATCCACCGGACAGAGAAGCCGTTCTTTCTCTTCTTCCCGTTGCTTCTTTCCGCGAATGAAAGACCTACCTCGTATGCGAAGGATATTATATAGAGTGTAAATAAACTACAGGTGCAAATTTGAAAGATTAATGGAGGTCATTGCGAGGAACAAGGAAGTCTTAATAAGCATATATCCGGAAACTAGTAATTACAGAAAATATTTAGTTTTTCAATTTGTAAGTCAGCAATTCTTTACATAGCTTATACATTTTA
>Ga0157363_1007958_pt1 | contig 10061 bp, 5 predicted proteins | sample AttsexASBM1_FD_111477 | JGI IMG/M metagenome (GOLD analysis project Ga0157363, IMG submission 111477) | Fungus gardens microbial communities from leaf cutter ant in Ribeirão Preto, State of São Paulo, Brazil - Atta sexdens ASBM1 | ecosystem: Host-associated > Fungi > Mycelium > Unclassified ...
ATCTCGTATTGATCGAGAGAAATCATTTATTAAAAAACTTTAAAATTTATTTAAAAAATTTTTACATGGCAGAATATGAATCTCAAATCTCTTTTTTAAATACGTTTTCTTCTTTTAAAGAAAAGAAAGAGAGAGAGAGAGAGAGAGAGAGAGAGAGAGAGAGAGAGAGAGATGGAGAGGGAGAGGAGGACATGGATTATTTTTCTGTGATAAAATTGATAAGAAGAAACAAACAGTGAAAATTTGATATCTTAAGATCCAGATTTATTAAATATGCTTCTGATATATTAGTTTATTATATATTATACACAATTTACATATATACAATTAATCTACAACTAATTAATTAAGGACGAAACATTGGATATTCTTGCGATTACTCGCAATGTTAGGACTTCGCATATGTTCTTTAATTACTGTAATATCGTAGTAAACATTACTACATCCTGAAACATCACTATATCAGTATAGTACAGGTATTTTAAAATTTAAATAGTTTAAATTTAAAATAATGATTTACAAGATTCATTCTAATATCGACAAAATGTTGCTCTCGTACCAAAGTTCTTTTCATTTTAATCAAACTTTTAATACTTTTTAAATGCGTATGTATATAACGAAATTATTAATAAAGCTGAGTTCATTTTGACAAGGATATTCAGCTATAAAAATTCCGTACATTTTATATATTTCGGAAATTGATCTCTGTTTTCTTTTTCACGAAAATCTACTATGAGAAATGAAAAATATCGAAAAGTATAGAATCATAAAAGTATACAGCTATCTTACAGATATAGAATTTTATCTGGAGAATCTTGCAAAATGTCATATATGCGAATTCTTTGACGATATGAAGAAAAACCGTGCACAGTTTACATTAGCTATGTATGTAAATCGTGAAGAAATATCTATATATCGTAAAAATTTTCGACGATCGAATTAGCGGATCACGATTGAGCCACGAATCGATTCATTGTGGCAGTAATCCATCTTCATGTAATTTATTATCGTTCCATCATGAATGCTTATAACGTTTTTCATTGACAGAACTAGAGCGCACTTAGTGCACTAAAGCTGTTGAACACTATTCTAATCTAAATGTAAAAGTAGGATATCTTAATTGAAATGCCCAATATGTATTTTATCAAATAGCATAATAAAATGTATTGAATATTTTGCGGTTTTTAATTTGTTTCTATACGTTTTTATTAAACGTATCTTTATATCGATTTATGTACAACGGCTTTAAACTGCACTGAATGTGTTCTAGTTCTGCCAATGAAAAAACGCTATTATACGGTACAAGTTAGACGATGTTATGCTTAAATTGAATTTTTTATAATTAAATTGGAATTCCTTGCACTTACAGGATATTCTTTCTCGTGACACACGCTTTAAGGACTAATTTAAAATCTGCATACGTGAATCATTTTAAAGTGTAACAGTTTTGTACAAATATTTTATTTCGTAAGAACGCAACATCGGTATCGTCTAAAATTTCTCTACGCGTTTTTCTTATATTTATAATTATTTATAACTATTTATTTATAATTATTTACCTATTCACGTCAAACTAATTCATTAGACGTGAAAGTGATCTTTGGTTTCTGACAATATTCGTTACTGTCTCTAATTCCTTCGTAAACATCAACACTTGTAAAAAGTTTCAAGTGGTCACAGTGGATTTTAATTATCTTCTGTTGAAGAAATATAAGCTTGTGGAATTATGAGATTTTTCTCTAACTTCGTTGAACTATTTTTCGAAGTGACATTAAATTTTTCGCGCTTGCTTGTATCTTTAACGATAAAGTTTTGTCAATTATCGAATTTATCGGTATCAACAGTTTGAAGTAAAGTTTACTTCAAATTGTACATAATCATGTATACGTATTAAAGCTACGTATTACGTCGTACGTGAATATAATCAATATATCGCGAACATCGCTCGTCTTGAGGAACATTACATTGTAAAATGTTAAAATTACATTGTAATATTTTTTCAGAATATAATCGTATATAAGTAGATCAATTAATTCATTATAGTTTCTTTGTTATTATATTTTATGTGCAAGATATACTCGTCTATAACTGTTTATGCGCTACATTTCATATGCGCATATTTATAAAAATAATAAAATATTTACCAAAAAATATATTAATTTCAACAAATATCAATTGATAAAACATTTTCTAATTTTCATTTTTTAGCGTTACAAAAAAAGTTGAAAGACATTGAATGAAAGATATATTGAAAGAAAAAGTTAAAGAATTTATATCTAAGAAAAATTTAAAATTCATTCAATTTTGAAATATTTTTCTAGGACTATAATGACTGATTTTAGCTCAGCTTTGAGTTCGTTGGACGCGCGTGTTAAACACTCTCGTAAAACTTGTTCCGTAAAACATCGTACATCAAGCAATTTTACTTTGAGAAGTCCGATTGTATATGTTTCTCGAAATACATCTGATGGTTAAACACGTTGTCAAACTTAGAAATGATTTAGCTTTTCATTTCATGTCTATGTCTGTAATTACGTTCAAGAGGAGATATGCATGAGAAGTTGAACTTAAGAACCAATGTTCCAAAATTTATTCCAATTATTTTCAACTAATGCTTGTTAATCATTTATTTATACTTTCTTTCTTGACGATAATATCGATGATGTCATCGATGATTATCGAATTCATATTTATTATTACTATCGCATTATCACGAACCTTCTAACACTTTAACATGTTCAACATCACTGCTAAGATTATTCATACCTTCTATCTTGAATTTCTTCTTCATCTTTCTTCGTTCTCTTCGTTTATGACTTCTTGTTCACGACAATATTTTAATCGGGAATTACAATAATTTTGCGTTTTGCAATAATCGTCGATCAGTCGATGGCGTGAATCGCCACAAATTGCTCTGGATTGTTTTTATCCTAGTCAGTTCAGTTAACTACTTTACCACCAATATTTCTGTGGTATATATGGCGCCATAGGGACCTGGCCGCTTCCGGGATATGCAGTAGGTTCTATCAGCTTGGATTGGCAGGGTTTGCCATCTCTCACTAGCACTGGCACGGCGACTCTTCTGGGCGAGCAACCGCTGCCACCGGCTTCAACACGTTCACTCGCCGCTCTCTTCGTCTTGTACCTGTGATTCTGGAACCAGATCTTCACCTGAGTCGGCGTAAGGCGAATGATAGAGGCCAAGTGCTCTCGCTCGGGCGCGCTCAAATAACGCTGCTGACGGAAACGTCGCTCTAGCTCGTAAGTCTGCGCTTTGGAGAAGAGCACGCGTCGCTTGCGTTTCTTATGTTCGGTTTCGTGGGGTTGCGACGTCTCGTTGCCATTCTGTTGCTCGTCCTCAAAGTCCTGTGACTCTTCGTCCTTCGATGATTCGTGACTGTTCTCCTGTTGTGACGGGAACGACATATCCGAGATCGCCGGGCTCGTCGAGTCTGGTTGTTGAAGAACTGGAAAAATAAAGAAAAAAAAAAAAATTAAGATGACATTTTCTTGTATTTTAAAAGATTCTTATTTTATCACATTTTTTTCTAATTGATATTAATCTTGAAGTATTTGTAGAAAAGTTACATTTTTAACATAATGTGAAATATTATTCAAAAAGAAATTTTTTTGTAATTAATTAAATTAATTTTCTTATACACTTTTCCGTGAATTATTTACGTAGATCGTTGATGTAGTCATCAAAATACATAGTTAGATAGAGTGACGTAGAAGTATAGTGTTTAGTAATCAACCGACTCAATTACTTGATTGACGTTAACGAATTGCAGCTGCATTTCGATTCAGCCGACACCATCGATTGCTCTTAGCGTTGATTACCGGCAGATGCTAGCTTGCATTGATTTTTTAATAGTTCTTCTAATCACACTTTATTCTAATCACAATTAGACAGTTAACTCTCGTAATCTGAATTTATCTTGTTAAACTTGGAAGTTTTCTTTGGATATAAATTTTTCTTTCCATCCTTCTTTTCCAGATATAAATTTTTCTCTCTGCAATATGTCTTTTATTTCAATACCTAAACTTTTGTTTCATTCGTTAAATAATGAGAGAATTTATTTAATTAATTATGAAAATAGAAGCGATTGAATATACAAACTGTTATTATAATTCACGATTTAACGCGACATAATGAAAGATTAAATTTAAACAATACGTAAAATATGAAACGATGATAAGGCAAATGTCATTTCACTGACACGGTAATTATGCTACGAGAAATATACATACAATAACTTTATTTAGCGAAGTGTAAATGTTACGACCTGGCCGAGATACTAGCTAATTTCGTGTACAACGTCGGGATACTGGCTTTCGTTGTAGTACAATATGCTTTTGTGAGCGACCCCCAAACCCGCTTGGGGAGGGTGTGAACTAATATAAAGCCTATTTGATACCCCTGCTGGACCCCATGGGATCAACCATATCATTTTCATGGGAGATTAGATCGTGCTCGCAGTCGTACTGTGATTTCAATTAAATACTCGCTGCCGACTAATGTCTCCAAAGGAAGCTACGCGATGGCGACGAAGGAAGGAACGAGTTCTCTTTACTTATTTATCAAAAATGAGTCTTTCTGACTTTAGTTTCGTGCTTATATACACAATTGTGTATACATTTTATACTCGAACAATATATAAAATATACACTGAGAGAAAAAAAATGGTTGCAAGTACTATAATTTAACTATAATTTATAGTCATTTTTTTGGGTCTATTATAAATTTATATAAAATTAATAATAATTGTAAAAAAAGCTGGAACGCTGATTATAAAAAAGCGATTTTTAATAATAATCAAATATAATATCTGATACATATATAAACCTTGAACGTTTCAACTCTATTTCGAGTCATCTTCAGCAAAACCCTCCATCTATTAACGCAAAAAAAATGAGATATTGCATCGCAAAATAATTTTTTTTTGCGTTAATGGAGAGTTTTGCTGAATATGACTTGAGCTCAAGATGATAGAGCTCATTATTAAAAATTATTATTAATAATTATTTTTTATAACTAGCGTCGACTCCTATCTTTTTTACATTGTAATTATTAATTTTATTAATTTAAAGGAGTCTAACTAGATATTAGTTCTTTAAATTGTTGTCATTGTTAATTATAAATTTATAATTGTTTCAACTGTGCACATTATAACTGTTTCAATATTAAAATTACAACATTACAATTATAACATGCAGGTTTTTCTTATCATATCTCTTAGGTATTATTATACAATATAAATAGTTAGCAAATATTAAAAAAATAATTATATTCACTATGATGATGATTGCATTTATTACATAAAAATGGTTATTTTTATTTATCGAAATATTTTACTATATTAATAGTTCAAGTTATCATAATTTATAGTATAATTTTTTCATATTTGAGAGAATTATACACGTAAGGTTATTATTACTAATATTTTTTTTATCTATAGATAATAATAACTATAAAACTGGATCTCCTAACTATAGTTTTTTAATCATGTAATTATATATACAAAGAGTAAAGTATCAAATACTTTACTCTCTCTGTATATACAATTGCTGTTATTTGGACTTGAACTTGTTTATCGAGGAATTTAGTGAGGAGAGTAGATCAATTAAGATTTAATCTAATCTCTTTCTTAATATAAAAATAGAGATAGAAGAATTTTACATTTTCATATTCTGTTTGAAATTCTAATTATAACAAATTTAATGTGATGATGAAAGAATCTAACATGAGTCTAGTTCGTACAATTTTCCAAGATTTATCAGGCCGGGATATTTGACTCCGTCTAAACTTTTTATAAATCAGTTTCGAGAGAATTCAGTGTAATCCTAACACTATCTACTGAACAATGTAAATGTCTGATATAAAAGAGATCTACTCAATCGTGCTTTTCCCCTCTTTATCTGTTACAGGACCGCAATTATTCGCGCGTGATGCGTTTCTCAACGGTTTGACACGTTGCCTGAATTTTTCGCTCATGCAAACTGTGGCTACGGAAAAAGGAGACGGCAACGCGGGATAGGTCGTCGACGAATTTTTTGGGCGTGACGATACCGATTCATTTGGGGGGGTCGGGGACACGGAACCCCTCTCTCGCATCTGTCCCCGACTCAACATCTGTCCTCTTTCGCGGACCAATCGCTGTGCGGTACCCACGAGGACCTTTTACAGAACCATTAGATCCTGCTTAACCCTCACGGACCAATAGTGTAGGGTGCTAAATAAATAAGGGTTTCTATCTCGCACCCCCTTCCCCGTCCGCCCGCAAAAGCGCGTATATGTCCATTCTGCTGCGCACCAGTGAGGAATGGGGTGAGAAAACTTGCGTCTTAAATGTGCGTCTTAATAGTGCAACGATCGAAAATGATCTCATTCCTTAGGATGCAAGTGATTTGGATAATGCAGTTAAAATAATTTATTTATTACGCGCATTCTTTAAAAGATTAATTCTCTAAATTTCTTGGAAATTTCACTTCAAAAGAATGAAAATACTACTGAAAAAGAGTAAAAATATATACTCTTAAATATATACTCTTGAATAACAGTGACAGATTTTTTTGGAATAAGATTTTAATCTTTTGGAGTAAGATTTACTTAAAAAAATTAGTAAGACTTCTTTCCTTTGGAGTGAATCTCTCTCTAAAAGAATGAAATTTGATCTTAAAAAGGAGCGAAAATTTTCAACTCTTATTCAAGAGTGGAAATATTTTCATTCTTTTTCAGTAGTGACTATTTTCATTTTTTTCACTGAGAGAAATATTTTGTATGAACCAAAGTTATGTTGCTGACACAAAAACTATTTGTTGATATATGACCAATTAAATCGTTGGTTACTATGATATTAATTTGTTGAATTTATTAAATGAACTTATAATTTAATACAAAATTGTTTTGTATGATGTTTATAGAGCTTTTGGGTAGTTAGAAATAAAACATTTTATTACCGGAACAAAACAATTACATAAAAATAATATATAACTCTCATTTTCTACAGAGTGAAATTATGTTTGACATTTTTGAACTTCCTTAGTTTAGCAAAGATAATAGATTTAGATTTTTGATTACCAATCGCTCTGAAAAAATGGTTGTTATTACAATTGGCCATGATGTGGCGAGAGCCGAGAAATGCACGAAATTAGTCTCTAATTGTCCCGGCTTTATATAGATAGATGTCGAATTTCTCTTACGAGAAGACAGGTCATCTTTGACCGCTCCTTGAAACACTTCTCGCTCTACCATAGTGAGTATTTTATTGAAATTACTTATTTTGTAATGGCAACCAAATTTTACATTATTATTTACAAAACGTAAGTAACCAAATAAATTTGTATTGCTAAATAAAAAAATTTTATTTATCTAACAAAAAAATATTATACTTTTGTTGTTGCTATTTTAACAAAATAATCTAATCAGCCAGCTTGTGAATAATTCTTTTCTTTTTATTTACCATTACCATATCTTTTTTCTCAGTGTTGAAGTAAAATGTCACTCCAAGAAATTTAGAAAGAATAATTATTTCTTAGTACAATTAAATATACACTTTCAAAATTATACGATGGATTTTAATAATTTTGCTGCCGCGTATGCCTTCGATTTGTAAACAATTAAATAAAGAATAATTGTATTTCGCTCACCATTCACCTCCTCCAAGGGTTGAGGTAATGTTGTTGGTAATGCCGGTCCAGTTGGCCATCCTAATAATCCAGGTGGAGGCGGTGGTAGTGTACCCCTGTTCAGATTAGCGTGCATAGGTTGCAACATGGCGGTTGTGTGCTCCAGAAATTGCTGGTAAGCCGACGGCATATCGGTAGCCGTTGGTAAGACCGTCGTGGTACCTAGAACACAATATTATAGTAAATTTATTAATTTTCTTCTTTTATACTCAAGTAAAAATGTGCGTAGTAAAGAAATTTCTAAAACTTTGAAATTTTTCTGATTTTAAAACTACATTAATTTAATTAAGGTGAATTTTTTTTATAAAATTAATATATTCATATTTTAAAATAATAAAAACTGTATTATTTTATAAATTTTGTCAGTTCTAACTTGCAACAAATTAATATCAGATATATTTTTATAATTATATTTAATTAATACAATAAAGATAGCAAATGTTCTTCTTTATTACTAGTTAATCTAATTTAGTTAATTTAATAATCTAATAATTTTGATATTACCTTGCACGTCTGGTTCTTCTTGCGACGGTTTGGCATCGTTTAATTCCAAAATGTCGCTGATGGCAAAACCAGAAGTTCTAGCCGGCATTTTCATACTTTCCAATAGCCTGTAACAAAAAATTACATAACTATTATAATTTTAGCCTCGAACAAATACTGTATATATAAATGATGTTAAAGAAAAAAATTTTGATATTATATAGAATTTTCATAAAAAATAAATTGGTGTGTAAAAAGATAACATGCACTTGATTTTACGAATTTATGTGCACTTTTCGATTCGTAAGAATTGTTAATGCAATCTTAAAGTTTTGTTCACATGACAATACGTGCTTATTAAATTATTAATCAGTTCTTCCTAATCTCTCGAGATACAGCGATGAATAGATTGATATTATGTTTCAGATATTATGTTACACTTATCAGCAATTAATTAATATATTACATAATTTTAATTTTAATAAAATATACGTATATATTGTATATTCATAGCAAGTTTGAATGGAAGTCAAAGATAGATGTGTTTTGCGAACGGATTTTGCGAGGATTTTGCGTTGGACAGTCAATACAAAGATCGCTCCTTGATGGTAAGATTTAATTTTCGAGATCGTCATTGGTTTCGGAAGCTGTGTGACGACCGTCAAAAAGCCACCGGCCTTTTCAGGACCCGATTAAAGAAATGTCTTTAAGGGTACAATACCTGTGCGCGTTTGACTACAATCAACCTGTCTTCGAATCTGTGTATAGAAGTAAATTTTTGGGCCCGCTTACTAAGCCATACGAGCCATTATCGCGTCACGTTTGGCTAGACGTTCCAATATATTCCCAGCACGAAGTGCGGATGCTTCGAGTAACCTTTTTTGGAATACATTCTTTTATAGACTGCCGTTTGAAAATTTTGGTGGACACAAGAAGTTTGCGACGAGTTGAGATGATAATTATTTAATATAATTTTTCATTATGTTTTAACTCGTTTCAATTTTCAGTTACGAACGTGATTTTAATTACAACGACGATTTTTATTTAACAGAATTTTATAATGCACAGAGAAACTTAATAAGTCTAATTTATTTATTTATTTTAATATGCCATCTTGACTTAATTATGTAAAAATCAAATTAAAATATCAGAAAGATAATGCCGCTGAATTGAAGTTCTCTAGAGCCGATAATTATTTGAAAGTGCCAGCGTTGAAATCGCTCACGATTTCAATCTCTTCTAATTATAATATTTTTTACATTATTTGAATTTTATCGTCAGAAAATCATTATGATTTTTGTCACTAAAGAGTTTCTCTTTATGCAATAGAATTTCAATTATCCAAATTAGAGAGATAATTCAGATAAACGATTGCTCCAAATAATCAATCAACTACAAAAAAAAGAATATATGAAGTTTATATATATCTTATATTATGTGATATCTTGTTTATTGTACGATATTTGAAGATAACAAGATAAAAATTAGAAATGAACTTCTATATGTTTGTAAGTTCCAAATTACTGATATTAGAATTACTAATAAAGTCCACAGATATATAAAACTCTGAACATAATGTGTGCTTGAGCAAATGGACATAAATGTGAGTTTATTTTTGTTTCTTAGATTGTATCCGGATAATCTTAATGATAACAGTCATTGCTAAACATCATTTAGACAAAGTTAGAGCGAGAATTGAATTTACAAATATAGTAATGAAAGAATTATAAAATAAGTAATAAACTTCAAAACTTAAATTTTAAAGCAGAACTATTTTTAATGTTAAAAGTATTAGAAAAAATATTTTTATTTGTCAGGATTTATAGTTCATAGTATTTAAATCAAATTATATAATTCTGATTCTCTCTCTCTCTCTCTCTCTCTCTCTC
>Ga0157363_1007959_pt1 | contig 10061 bp, 4 predicted proteins | sample AttsexASBM1_FD_111477 | JGI IMG/M metagenome (GOLD analysis project Ga0157363, IMG submission 111477) | Fungus gardens microbial communities from leaf cutter ant in Ribeirão Preto, State of São Paulo, Brazil - Atta sexdens ASBM1 | ecosystem: Host-associated > Fungi > Mycelium > Unclassified ...
ACTTACTAAGAACTTATTAAGATTCAAAATATAATTTGAATAAATTTGCTGTAATGAATATATGATGAAATATAAATTTGTGGACATGTGAATTTTTGAAATTTTGAAACAAATAATTATTACTTGAATACAATATATATTTTTCTAAGTGCATAGAAAAATACAAAACAAAATTTTATTTGATCAATGAACAACAAACATTATTTAACTTTTATTTGCGATTCGCGTAATGAAAATTATTTTACTAAAAAATAATATTTTTTTTTTAATTCAATTAATGGCTTTACCTGCAAGCTGATAATAATCGTTGCATTTTCGGAGAAGCTAACAATCTCGCTTCCGAAGGATAACCCAATCGAGCTCTTCGTACTCTCGGCGCTCCATTACCGGACACGACCAATTCAAGCATTTCCGGATTATGCACCGGTCTTTCAGGAACAACGCAGCCCAATACTATCGGACCACGCGTTGATGTCTCCAATTGCATTAGACCGCCATATTCCTTTGGCAATGGCACTGGTAGCGGTCCCGCTATTAGTCGCACCTGAAAATTTTAATCAATAATTGTAAACAAAGGAGAGATATAAAATATAATGTAAAATATATAAAATAATATGCAGGATGTAGGTTTACTTAAATTGAAAATTTTTAATATTTCATTTATTTTTGATGATACGAAAAAAAAGTTTCTTCAATATTAATCCTCAGAAGTGTATAACATTATAAACGCGACTCACTCTGAGAGGCAACTGTCTCTTGGCAAGATGGTGAACTTTGTAGAGCACCGCATCGCTTCCGGTGTCGTTTTCGCCCTGACAAATCGCATAGAATTCGCCTCTAGTTGATAATGAAGCAAACACCTCTCGTCCGTGAAGGTCGATGCATTGCGCATACTGGTCTTTTTCGGGGCACCCGCCAGAAATGCTAAAGGAGACCGAGCTACACCGTCTCGTATCCTGGAAGACCGCTACAAGCCGCAATATCTCGCCAGCTCTGATCGTCGTTTTCGTATAATGAGCCCGCAGATTTCCATTCTCTGAAAGATGCGAGTATAAAACTGACGAGCATAAATTACAGCCGTGACACTATTTGTGTGCGTTAAGTACGTCGTAATCGACAGTTCGTCTTCTCCGATTAAATTACACGCGGTTATCCCGTTAACAACGCATTGAATCTCAAAGAAAGCTCAGCATAATTGAGCTTAACAGTCGTGTCCTAAAAGCACTTTTAACGGTAATTGGTATTAAAAGGCAACAAAAGTTCTTTTCAGTCATGTCCGATATTCTCGCGACCTAACATTAGAGACATAGGCTGATCATCCGCGCTGGCTGTTATACTCCTGTTTTTGTCGATATTCCCGTTTTAACGAAGTTTTATCGCACGGCAGTTTACATCCTATTAGTGTGTGTCATCGGTCTATTATTAACCAATTTACGTCACCTTGATGTCTGACCGCCACATCGCGCCGTCTGACAAAAAAAGATTCGGAACTTCCTCTTTTATCTTTTTGCAGTTTTAACAAGATTGCAAAGAAGCAAATGGCTATCATTTGTATGGACGTAAGTATGTAAATGGAGTTGTTATCCGCATAAATTTTTTAGTTAAAACATAATTATTTAACGGCTCGGCGTCTCTCGAGTGTTTGTTAAAGTTTTATTCATTTGTTTAGAATGTATACAACTTTCTACTTCCTTGTTGTCTATTAGAGTGTCAATTCCCCGTAGCAAAAAACATAATTACATCACAACTATCACAGTTATGTCATAATGACATACGTGCGAATGTCCGCTTTATCACAAATGTCATGTCACAATGATGATGTATGAATGTCTTTGTAACATGTGTTATTTTATTATGATAATCTCACAGTGATACAGACATATTTTCTTCCTGATTATTGTGACATGACTCTATTGTGACATGAATGTGATTCTAATTTACTATAGAGAGATGTGTTTAAATTATAAAAAGTGGCAATTCACACGATCGTAAAAGAGACTCCTGGCTATTTCCGAACGTGTATTTCTGTTTTCTGCGCGAAGCAAGTAAGATGAGGAGGGAAAGAGTGAAGAGAGAAAGATAACACTTTCTACGCTGCACCGATATTCCTACACATCTAGGTTAAGAACATTGCATCATTTGACATTTCGCGAGCAATCGACACCTTGCAACTTTTTTTGCCCATATACTTACCCATTTTCGAATGCGTCAACGTATAGGCTCTCAGAGGAGTCGCCAACAGAAAAGCAGGCACTCCCGTTTTCACTAAGGAGTCCACTCTTCGGTAGACGCGAGCGCTGCCTGTCGTGTTATTGCCAGATATCACAGAAAACCATCCTGAAAAGAGTTAAGATCGTTAAATGTCATTGCAATGATTGTGCAATAAAGATGGTATATCTTTTCGATGTCAATTTGACATGATTATTAATGAGCAGAATAAATGTCGCGGGACTTTTCTTTATGGAGCTGTACAGCACTAGCAGACTAATACATGGGAGCACTTAGATAAAGAGACATTGGTAACTCAATCCCTCGAATTAAATAACATTTTGTTCATTTTAACTTCCATATACAATATGTCAAAATGTAAATCAATCTATTTCTGCAATTGCTTATAGTTTGCTTTTAAGTTAGTTTCATAGTAAACAATGTCCATATCGTATGCATTTACAATTAGTAAATAATAATAAGTTTGAATAAAATTGTTAAGTTAAATTAATTACAAGTTTTTAAAGATACTTATTAGCATCATTAAAAGATTAATATTAAATTGCTTATCAATTAAATTGTGATATTACTACTCCAGCTTCGGAACTCCAATTTAGAACTATGTTTTAAAACCGACAAATAATTGGCGAATAGTTTGTTTGAATTGAAAACTGTATGAATTCAAGAAATATTACTAGGCGAAGAATTTGTTTTAACTGAATATAGCGTTTCCCACTCATGTGTATTAAATTGTTTAGTTAAATTAATGACTGTATGACATAATGAGTATAATAAGAGTGTGGTGGCGACTTAAAAATGATTAAAAATAATTTAAATTGCATATAATTTGATACTATAAATTTAACAATGAATAATAAATCCAAATAATTCAAACAAAAATTACATTACTTTTTATTACATAATATTTTGAGTAATAAAATATAAGAACACTTTATTACCTAATATTTTAATTATATGTGTATAATATATTTTAATACTTATAAAATATATATATATATATTTTACGAAATATAATGAAATTTTTATATATCCTATTTTAATCATAAAAAATTCTACATGTTCACGCAATATGTCCGTTTGTAACAATATAGATAATGGCTATTATAGCAATATAGATCATTATCATATAGAATTGAAGCAGACATAGAGAAAAGAATTTGCAACTCGTTTCTTCTTTGATGGAAGATTCAAGGCTGAATTTTTGTTAATCGTAGCGAGAACGGTCGGCATCTGTAATACGTTCGTGTGTGTGGCCTCAAGGTGGGTTAAAAAATGTATCTATTATATTTGGCAAGAAGAAACTACGTTTGTAAAGATCCAACCAGCTCATAAAGAAGGCCGCCAAATTACGAACAGGCGATTTCAAGCGCGCGGCTGCAGCGGAGACACAGTAGCCAAGTAGTGGTCGGTCGACTGATCGAAGGTCAGCGGGTTCTTTTTCTTGTCGCTAATTGATTTAAGAATGCCGCCCCGATGCGAGCGCACGTACTCGAATCCTGGCCCTTAAGGCCCGCGTTGGAATGCCATCCAGGCTGTTTCAAACCGCCTGAGTCCGTCTTCGAAGAAAGCAAATGTTAGCTCGATTTTTTAGCAGTTTTCACAGGAATTGGAAGGTTATAAAATAAATTAAATTTAAGGGGATCCTAAAGCCGTTACTGACTAAATCATAATTTTTGTATAACAATTATTTTTTTCTTCTTTTACAGATTCGAAAATTCTTTTCCAGAATTAAAGTATTATACGTATTAATGTGTCTGTGAGATGGAATTTATGCTGTAAACGATCAAAAATTTTTCTTAAGAAAAATTTCAATTTCAAAATTTTTTTGTCGTTTTCGGCATAAACTCTACCTCACTGCCAGGATTCAAGTATGTATTAATGTGTATACTTTAATTCTGGAAAAGGATTTTTAATCTGTAAAAGAATAAAAAGTAATTGTTATACGAAAAATTACAATTTAGTCAGTAATACGGCTTTAGGATCCTTAAGAAAAGAATTACAAAAGTACTGCAGATAATTGTGTAAAAGCTATTACATAAAAAAATTATTTGATTATCTAAATTATTTAAAATAGAATTTTCACAAATTCAGGATCTAAAATCTAAAAATCTATTGTCAATAAAAACAAAAACAAAAGTTATTTCAACTTTCTAGAACTTTTCAAAAAAATTAAAAAATTGTTAAATAATCGAATTTAATGAAAATAGGTCATTATATAAAAGCAAGTAATTATAATATATATGAAAAAATTGTTTTTTATATAAAATATGATTTTTAGAACAATGTTTTATTTTCATCAACTATATTCTTGTACTTTATACTTTTAACTATTTTTCTAGTCAAATGAAAAAACTTCGAAGATGAGATTCAGCGAATGTTCGCGGATCTCGTGGAAAGAGAAGGCGGTTTCCCTTGGGAAAGTTTTTCCGTTTGCAGTTTGTGCGCATTAATTTGTGTTCGAGGTTAACTGATGGAATAATCTAGGGGCCGGCGGGGCTCCCAGTTTTTGTTTGTTCTAGATCAACGTCCTGGAAACCCAAGCACGTGCAATTAGACGGATGGTATTGGATCTCCTCATTGCGCTCTTGAGAATGCCTCAAAGGGAGCTAATAGGAGGATTTCCTCGATCGTCCCTCGACAGAAGGACGGCTTCTCGATTCGAGGATGGGAGCGTGTAGTCCGGAAAAGAAACATTGCGAAGGCGTGCGCTTGCAGTTGCAGTTGCAGTTGCACAAGTCACTTCATGTGCGGCCTTCCTTCACTTTCCATTTCTAGCTCACGCATCCGACATAGGTGGAATACGGCCACGCGAACGGGCGAGTGAGCGCGTTCAGGCCGTAATTATAGAGATTCCGCCGCATCCGCTGCGAAAAATCTACGGAAAAGTTCAGGTATTCACAGACGTCAAGAGCGGTTTCCTAATGCGCCGCGCGACCGCGTCTCGCATTGTCTTGCGTAATTGCAAGATCGCGCGTCTAACGATTCGCGTAATGAAGCGCATGTTTTCTCTCGAAGCCTTATCACCGGGCAACCTATTTTTCCAACATTCAGCTAGCGATGTTATCATCTGCTGGAGAAGAATATGGTTGAAATATAAATATACATAATGTAATAAATAACTATACGCAGTGAAAATTTACATAAAAGTATTCTTAATAAGATTAAGATATTTCATGCATGATAAAATTTAAAGGCATTACATTTTTGCATTAGAATTTTAGTAATAAAACTTTATTTAATATACAACTTTAATACACAACTTACTACTTTATTTAATATACGGTTCTTAAGTATTCCGAAAAAATTTATTAAAAGAATAATTATATTAACGACTATTATATTAACGACTTTCAAAGATCATAAAATATATCAAGAACTGCTCCTTAAATTCTTTTAGAATATTTAAGGACCACTCTGTATATGTAACAGAATTGTATATCTTAAAGAATTGTATATCTTAAAGACAAATGAACAATCATAACATTTAATAGAGTTCATTAATTTTTTTCTCTAACTCTCTGTACGCTTAGAGAACATACACGCTTTGCTGAACAAACACGAGACGATAACGAGCGATCGCTTTGCGCATGAATCAGCGAGCTAAATGTTTCTGAAAATCCGTTTTATCCTGTCGTTTTTAACGCATTACTGTTGCAATGCACGTGTTTACGGTCCAGACTACTCTACTCATGCCATAACTCCATAAATGCTGGCCCGTTACCGAACGGAACACGTTGTAAATCTATTCACGGCACGTGTTAGAATTTAATGCTCGGGCGTTGCTTGGGATAGACTCGCATAGAGACACAGTGTTTCCGGAACCTCAGATATGCATCAGTGCCGAAGCTCAACATCTTAGCGATGAAGGTATATTTAAATTCTGTGCTAAACAAAAATTCCACTGAAATCTGCATTTATCTACACTGTTAAAAATATTATGAAATTTAAGTACTTTTAAGTTACACAAGTTGAATTTAATTTCATAATGTCACATTAAATTTAATCCTAGAATGGAACTCAAATGGTACAACGTATTCTATGCGATTTTTTACATTGCTGTAACTTTTTTATAATTTGAAGATTCGGATTGAGGCTGAAAAAAAAAACTTTATCTGTATCTCCATATGATAAGCAAAGGTCTTTTTGCGCTATTCTTTTTGCGGTATTCTCGATGTGAGAAATGCATGGAAGTTCAAAGAGACTTGAGACCCACATGTGATTGTGATAGCTTGTAAGTTTTCGGCGTTCTGGGTATTCTTTATTTTTTATTAAATATACTTTTAAGTTTCGGATAGTATAAAGTATAAATGCACGAAAATATAGAATTAAAATTTCTACTATTTATTGCATTGAAATATAAGGTATTATATTTCAATGCAATAAATAGTAGAAATTTTATAATTTCTGTCAATCTTCGGAGATCGCTCGATCGGGGCGGATTTATTGCTTTAAAGCGAGTGTTGCATCATCCTCTAAACTAAATCCTAATAAACTTAATTATACATACTCTAATAATATTTATACATGTACAGTCCTTTATCTTATAACTCTTTTATATTGTTCAAATAATAAAATTTTATTTATTAATCGTGAACTTAAAATATGTAGATTCTTCAAAATCGTGTGTCGATTTTCAATAGTTCAAATAATATACTTTTTTGAGCGATTCATATCATACTATTTTTTTTTGTTAATCCAAAGGATCCAACTAAAAAAATCCTACAGATTTTTGCTTGAACATTAAATTTAAAAATTTGAGAATTTTTTATCCAAAATAATCATTTTTTGCGAATTTTTCCAATAAAATTTCTTTGAAGCATTGTAATTAATTGAAAATAAAATATTATTTATTTGATTCATATTTATCTTTGTCCGACTTCGAGTTCGGTATAAATTCCACACATTTTAGCTAAAAAATACGTATTCAGTCCAGATGTAGCATGACAAAGTTGCAGGGTCTCACAAACCCTAGTGTTATCAGGAAGGTAACCAAAAATAACAATGCCACTAGGATTAATGTATTTGTAACGGAGTTGGGAAGTAACGCTGTTACTTTTTTTAATAATAATCGTTACTTTTTTCTGTCTTTAACGGTAACGTCGTTATATTTTTACAATACCTAATGCTAATGATTCAGTCGTTACTTTTATCCTTATTTTAATCTTTATTGGATAGATTGAATTAGATCATATTTCGATATTGTTGGTGCTGAAAGATGTTTCGTTTTGTGCCCCTATATAAAAGTGTACTTCTATCCAAGTTCATTGTTGTTATAACAAATGAACGAAATACTTAAAATTTTTTTAAATTCTTGTGTAAGTATACAAATATATGTTTACAATTTAACATTGTATTATGTATAATAATTATTATTTGCATATAAAAGAGATAACAATAACTCTCGAGAATATCAGAAAATAAAGAAAAAAGAAAAGATGAGAATTTTTTCGCGGTAATTCGTGCAATAAAGAAATTATTGCAAGATTTTGATAGATCAGACATTTCGGCTTACTTTCGAGCCATCTTCAGTATATCTGACTATTACAATGTAGATCACTTCTATGGCTAGACGAAAGGGTGACCAATCATTCCAATCATTTTGGCAAAATTTAGTGGCAACGAATAGAAGATGAATTTTATGTAAGTAAAAAGAGTCGTTACCTAAATATGTAATTAAAATAAGATGTTGAATGATGAAAAACAAGCCACTCACTCGCACAGTCATGAACAATTATAATTAAAAATTAAAAATTAAGAAAATTCAATATGTCCATATCTCGAACTAAGAAACATGATATATGATTTGATTATTATTATTTGTGTGCAATATAATATATTATAGGACCGTATATGTGTGATAACATAAACTACAGAAAGTCTTAAACGGTCTAGCTGGATCTTAAATGGTTGTGTGAATTTATATTGCTACGTATATAGTTTCCAGAAACGTGCGCCGAAATGATTTTTCAGCCATGAAAACACTAACTCTACTAAATTACCACAGTAATATCATGAGTTAAATTGACTAGCAATTTAACATTTATTAAATTTTTGATGCTTATTCGGATCTTCGAAACGATCTTAATAATGTTAAATAATATATTAAAATTTGTAAATAATTAATTCTTATTGCGAAAAATATTATCTCGGCCGGGAATCGAACCCGAATATCTTATATTCCGTGCGAGCGTCTTAAGCTTTCAGATTACAGAGAAATTATTATTTGCAATAATTATAAAATGTTTACTTTTCATTTTTATATATTTCTGAAAAAATATTTTATATTTTATATCTTAGACTTTTTGGTACTTACTATCAGTTGAAAATCATATTAATCACATTAATTCACATTAATTTACATTAAATCACATTAATTTATATTACATATACTGCAGGTTTTCAGTACTGGAATCTTAAAATATATTCTTAATAATGGCATTAAAGTTTAAAAACAATATTTAATTTAAATAATTATTGAGTTTAATTCCCGATTGTTTCTGTAGATTCGATCGTTCTTTTATGCAAAAACGCGTCGAATGGTTCTAATTTTTATCAACGTCTATATGAGGAATCAAATTCAATAATTTCTTGAAAAGAATTTAATGAAAAATTGAATTTAATGAAAAAAATAACGATTATTTTTTCAAGTAACGACAACGGTAACGAGTAACTATTATAGTAACGATAACGAGTTATTAGGAAAATTTTGCAATATCGTGTATTCAGATATGTTAAAATCACGTTATTTATTGAAAAATTGAACTGCGCATGTGCACTAAATAACATGATTTTAGCATTCATCATATCTAGATATAGAGTATTGTAAAAACTTCCTATTTTAATATAACTGTAATGGTAATGTGTTATCTTTTTAAGATAACATTCTCAACTCTGTTTGTAACTGAAAAGTATATTCTTATTCATGTACATGTACATGAAATTTAAAGTTTTTTTCATAAAATTTTATGTAAATTTGCATGAAATTTAATGCACAAGTTTATTGTATTTAAGGTAACAGAATAATATAATTTTTCAATTAAATCATTCATTACTTTTCAATTACTTCATGATATATACTACATGGGCTGAAAAGTCCCGGGATTTTTCAATACGTGGCGCCACTAGAAAATGAACATGATTCATTTCGAGAGGTTCATCTGTCACTAGTTGATGTATGAAGTTTCATGACATTTCGTTCATTCGTTTATAAGCTACAGTCGTTTAAGTGGCCTACTTTCGCCTTCGTCCTGTATCATCATGATAACGCATCGTCACACACGTCCTTGAAAGCAATGGCCAAATTGGACCAATTACGATTCGAATTGGTTGCTCACCCACATTCTCCAGACTTGGCCCCCAGCGACTATTATCTGTTCCCAAACCTCAAGCGGTGGTTCCAGGGAAAGAGATTCACATCGAGGAAGTCATCGCGGAAACCGAGGCGTATTTCGAAGGCTTGGACATTTCGTACTACAGAAAAGATATCGAAATGTTGGAAAATCGCTATATCAAGTGTATCGCTCTCGAAAGCAACTATATTGAGGAATAAATATAACTTTGCCCAAAAAACGTTTGTTTTCATTAAAAATCTCGAGACTTTTCAACCCATGTAATACATTATTTAAATTCATTATGAAATTTCTAACAGTGTATCTTTAAATCATTCGGAAATTTTAAATTTTCTGAATTGTTATCTAAAATGGAATTCAAAATTAAAAATAAATTCTTTCTTAAAAATAATTTCTTTTATTAAGGAATAAATTTACATTCTACATATATAGTTTAAATTATTTAAAAAATATGTAGAAAGATCACTTTCATGTTTTACAATG
>Ga0157363_1007960_pt1 | contig 10061 bp, 5 predicted proteins | sample AttsexASBM1_FD_111477 | JGI IMG/M metagenome (GOLD analysis project Ga0157363, IMG submission 111477) | Fungus gardens microbial communities from leaf cutter ant in Ribeirão Preto, State of São Paulo, Brazil - Atta sexdens ASBM1 | ecosystem: Host-associated > Fungi > Mycelium > Unclassified ...
ATAAATTTTCTCCTTCTCTCTCCTGACTGAAATTCTAAGAAAACAGGACTCAGATGTTACCTTATATTAGATTTAACGCAAAATTCTTATCAATTAGAATATGTAAAGTCAAAAGTTGTGTAAAATGGTTGATAGTTGCGTTCGATAGAACGTCTGTATACGCACACAGTCACGAATGAGACCGTATTTATATCCGCGCTCGCACATCGTTGACAATTATGATGGTTGTGACTTTCGCAATTTGCGTAAGTTATCGTTATCTGAAGAGATCATTCCGGTTTTATTGGTACGCATTTGGTTATTACTTATGGTATATAAAATTGGCGTTTAATATTCTCCGCATGTTTCGTAAACGGTATCCTTGCGCCGCACATCAGGAATCCATATCGCTTTGTTCTCAATACCACTCGTATTTATCTAATTACCAACCAAGTATATTCCTTTATTATGTTTTACTGACCACGCGCTTTGTGTCCCGTATTTTTCAAGTTCATTAATATGACTCGCAAATCACCTGTGCTTTTATTACACTACCAACAGTTGTACATCCTTTGCCTTTAACTTTATCATGCATTTTACTCATTTACATATTGATAAACTTTCGTTAGAAAATATCACACGATGAGCGATAAATAATAAATAATATCAATTCAGTGAAATACTTGTTCGTTTTTCTACATATTGTTTTCTCAATTTAAATCTTGATTTTTTTTTTCCTCATTTAATCGCAGCATCGATTTTTTTAGTGCCGCATTCTTTTACATAATTTTCAATTCTCATCTTATCGAGTAATATTGAATCTGCGTTATACGTCACGCCTATTTTCAGACCTGTGTAAAAAAAACCGGCTTGCTTTGCACGCAGGCATTACTAAATCATTTGCTCGCGGCTGAGTTTCGCACGCACTTCGCAAATTTCCCTGGGGGTTCGCCCTCCAGCAACAATCGAGCGCGAATTCTACTATGAATTCTAGTCGATACGAAAAGAAAAGAGATCCACCTGGCGTATTATCGTTCGACGAAGTTGATATTTCGGTACAGTCGAAAGAAAACTAGTGCGTCTTTTTGTTGAGTGGTTACTCTTTTCTCTCTCTTTCTCTCTCTTTCTCTCTCTCTCTCTCTCTCTCTCTCTCTTCGTTTTCTTTTTTCCTTATTCTCATTTTATGTATATATCTCGGATCAATTTTTGTAGCTAGGAAGTATGTCGGTGTGTAAATTCCTTAATAAACGGATATTAATTAATAACAGATAAATATCTGTAATAGCTAACAAGTTAAATCTTAGCATGATTGAAGAATGTATATTGAAAATATATACGTCCCTCTCCCCCCCACTATCTTCTCTTTCAGTACCCTATACTTTTGACGTCGCATACCGTCCGTTTGCTCGGCTCCAACATTTACTTAAGACACTCCGAATTAACGAGCGCGCGCTCATTTGCAGCTTCATGGCGGCCGCGGCGAGCTGATTCCAACGTGACCTAGCTATCTCTTAAAATTTTATGATTCCGGAGAAACCGAGGTGACCGTTCGCCAGAACGCAACGTGACGCGCGCACGCACTGCATATCCATCCATGTTTGGCCTGAGAGAAGCGGCTCTTGGATTAAACGGCGATTAACGATCGTGCATTCCGTATCAAGACATCATCGTGTATCATCTGTGGCGAAGTACGAAGACTGCGTTGTGGTGCCGGGCAATTTGCGTCCGTCGAGCGAGAAACGGGCGTGGAATCCGGTTGAACCACCGCGGTGGCTCCTGATCGTTATAATAAATGGGATAATGACATAACGGGCACGCCAGGATCGAGAATGCGCCCGGGTTCTAACGTCGTAATTATTACTTTCGGCTCGTTCGCTCGTTCGATGTTCTCCATCGTTCACCATATCCTTTCGTGTCTTTTCCCCGCGACTATATGCGAACGCTGCGCTTTCTTCTAGGAACGTCCTCTAGGAACCGAAATTGCACGCTCGTAGAAGGAAAGACTGCAGTTTGGACGGCTATGAAATGGACAATAACAGACTATGTACACCTACGTTACAAGATACACGAGCTATTTTCCTGCGTGTGATTTATATAGACAAAACATAAGGTACGCAGAAGAAACTTGCAAGTCTTACTTGCAAGATAGACCGTAGGCTCGCTTCCTGCTTTCGAAGCAAAGTCTTCGTTTAGTGAAAACTAAACTTTACTTACGATGTGTGGACATAACGTTCATTGGTTCGACAGGTGAAAACTCAAAGAAGGAAGTAGACAACTGTTATAACAGTTGCAACATTTACACGTAAGTAAGCAAGTTGATGAGTGAAGAGGCGTTCGCCAACTGTCGACTTTGCTTTATTCACTTATATACAATGCTTCTATGCGGTCCTCTACGGGAATAATGAGTTCAATGAACTCTATGTACACACAAAGAGATCAATGAGAAATATCTGAATATCAAACGTAAACTAAAACGTTAAACTAAAAATGTCCAAATGATGCAAGAAGAGACAAAAATGGACATCATAAGCATGTAGATAAGTAATAAGAAATAAATACCAAAGAAAAATTCAAATATTATAAGACATATGCACAACAAGAATATATGGAAAGAACAATTTTGTTCAAATATTAAAAATTTTAAAATTTAGTTAGAAATAGGTTTAAAAATAATTTTGTTGGATTATTAAAACAATTACGTAGAGGAATTTTAAACAATGTTGTAAAAATTTTGGCGTTCTAGCAAACAGTTTGATTATCCTATATAATTGATGGTCCAAGTAAAATTTTTTCAGATCTGTATCTAAATTTCTAGATTACTTTAGCAAAATCGTTTCTTCTATGAGAGTTACAATACATGAGTAAATTGAATAAAGAGTAAAGCCACAGTTAATTCTGCTGTAAATTATGATGATGGTAATCTTTCCAGAGCTTTGTTATCTTTTTTTCACACCGCTCTAACAGCCCTCCTTCGTTCGTTAATCAACAACCGCATACACCACACTTGTACTTGTTTGTTGGACGACTAATCGACTACCTTCTATTTTCCGTGTCTTAATGCCGGCACGACGTTCCTATATTATAAATGACACTCGATGGACAATTTAACGAGCAACGAGAAATTCATGATGCGGATTTTATTACCGCTAAATTGGAGTCATTTCTTGTCGATGAAGTGAAGAAGTAAATGAGTTCGCTATTTGGGACGAAAAGCTCCATTCAAAATCTCGAATTGTTTAGAGTTAACAATCTTGTAATTTAGAAAACACATATCGATTTTTCTCTTGATAAATAATTTTCAAATCGAATAGATTTGACGAAGATGTATCCTAGCTTACATCATAGGACATTGATAATAAACAACTTCTTAATATTTCTCTGTGAAGAGAATACATCTCTTCAAGAAGATATCTATGTGATACTTCTGGTCTCCTCTGATATTTTTGCTTCGCGTAGTCGCGGTGAAACTCATTTCCCGCATGTAAAAATCCACGCTTTAATATTTAGTTTGTAGGTCGTTACATGGATACGTCATCTGTCGTGTTTCCGACTGAAAATTTCACGACTGAGCGCGCGTGGCTGCTTTCGGATTCGCCTAGTTCCGCAGCTGTCGGCGTCATTGTTCTTTAGGCTAGCGATTTTTCGCAAAATCCGTCTGCGATATCTTGGCGAACGTCAAAGAACGCGAAGTTCGAGTATGTCGCAAGTGTGACAGCTGTCACTCAACGGGCATGCATCAACCATGAGGTTGGCATATTATTCCAACTAGCGGCATTTATTTCGCAAGGTCGATTATTTCACGCGCGTTAGAACTTACTAACTGTCCGTCCTGACAGCGAAATCAGCCATTCTACTTCCAGCAATCTAATCGAATCGATGAATTTTCCACAAACGTTCGCGTTACGACGACATTGAATAATCGAGCGTTTTACGGAATCCCGAATGCGTAATTGCACGCCTGAGGACAGACGTGAGGCTCGTTACGCGCAGATTATATTAATATCACGCTGACCATCTAAATCGCATCTTTATTTTTATCGTAAATCGTCATCTATCTGCAGTCTCGTTAAATGCGATTATTATCTCATATATATATTTCTTTGATCGCTTCTTTATTTTTTATCTTTCAAAAAAATGAAAGTAAATAATAAAAAATATCAAGGAAAGAAAGAAAGGATCAAGCCATTATTCATCATTTGCTCTATACATAATTGTTTAATCTAGCGTGAAATGAAATTAGCGATTAAATTATAACGAAATGGAAGAGCGCAAAAATCGAGCCTCGCGGCATTTTCCGATTTCGCCAGCGGAGATGTGGTTGAGAGGAAGCCATAAATTGATCTTAACGAAAAGAGACGAGAGTTCGAGTAAAGTTGAAACGAGATAGGAATGAGTTTCGTTGGGGTCACCGATGGATTTCCACGGTAAGCTCTGTCTGTCTTTCTCTCTCTCTCTCTCTCTCTCTCTCTCTCTCTGCCTGTGTGTATATGTGGTAGGGCGCCGAAGGGCGCGTAGAGAGATAGAGTGGGTCGGTTTAATAGAATCGAACAGGCGGTAAGGCGATCCCGAACGATCTGTCTTTTGCCAGTGAACGACCCAATCGAAACCCTCCTGGCGACGTCTAACGCGACATTTCCTCCCCCGCTCAACCATACCTCTTAACATTGGCAAACAACCTTCGTACAATGTCCGCGAGCCGTTTCAGGGTAAGACGCGCCCTCGCGATCTGAAAGTGATGGATTCCTCGTGATACTTCTTGTTACAAGATAAAAGATAGCGACGATCAGCGCTATTTTGTTCAAGGACAAAATTCTTTCATATATACAAAAAAAAAAAAGAAATGTCTAAAACATTCAAGAAAATAGTGTAATATAAAAATACGCGAGTTTTCAGAACATGGAAGATATATAAAAAAAGACTGTTTGCAGACACGTATCGACTTTGTTTTTATATTTTAACCTTCTATCGATAGTTAGACTTTAAAGGTATAGTTGATTTTTTTAATTGTGAATTCTGGCAGATCAATTTAAATCCGTAAAAGTAAAATAAAAAATACGTAAAATAAAAAAATACGTAAAATACAATCCAATTTCTGTCTTAATAAAAGCTTGTTAAAACTATCATAAGTATGTCAGAATTTTTTAGATGTTTATACAGCCCGGAGTATATAAAAATCTGTACTAAAGTTTAAAGAAGTCAAGTTGCGGACAAAGAATGAAAATTTCACATTGTTAACGGAGAGTTAATTATAAATTGGATCATATAATTTATGTCGCCTTATTATCGGTGCATATTCGTGCTTTTGACGCTTTCTTCAATTCCTCCTTGCCGAATCGAACTGGGAAGTATTCTCGCACGACTCGAGAAAAAAAAATTCGGAAGATAAAGGGACGTTAATGAAGCACAGAAAAAACAGAAAAAAGCAGTTAGGAAGGGAATGCGATATTCTTATTCTTAGTAGGTAGTTTCACGATGTTATACCGTTTGCTCACTTTTTTCCGTGGTTAGACGACGTCGTTGCACGCGCAGTCGAAACGGAGCAAAGAAAGTAAAATTAAAAGGTACATCCGACGCGGGAGGGGTAGCTGCCAAGCGGTTTAAATAAAAAGCCCAGTTCTTTTCTTACCGCTTTTCCAAAGAAAAACGTGCGTTCTTTCGTTTACGAAACTCGTGACGAAGAGGAAATGAGAACACGTGCGGTTATCATTCGCACGGATAGCAATTTTTTTAATTTTCTTCAACGTGACTGTGTGCAATTTTTTGAACGCGCGGATCTAAACTTGATAATAATAAGCTCAAGTCAAAAGCGTGCACATCCTTTTTTAAACTGCGCGATGCACGCAAATTTCATCCGTATTTCAATATTAGTTAGTCTTTATGTCTTGACGCGTAAATATCGAAATATTGGCAAATGCACGAAACACGATTCAGAATATTTACCGTATTCGAAACCGCTAGAAACAAAATCAGAAAAAAAAAGAGATAGTTATTCCGTGCACGTCGGTGATATTCAACTGGATAATTGCGCGCGGTGAATCAGATTGTTCGTCGTATCTCTTTGTTGAAATTCGCATTTTCGCCCGTTTTGCGGAGCAGCGAAATGAACGCCGCGCGATTTTCGGGCAAGCGAATTTTCCACGCGGCACCCCGTGAAATTTTCGGCGCCAGCCGCGGGATATCATTTCCACGACCTTACCGGAGGCAAAGTAAATTTCGCCGGCATTTTCTCCGAGGGCAGAGGCAGGAAGGGAGGAGCGTGTGTTTTTTTTTTTTTTTCGTTTTGTTTTCTGTTTTGGATATTTCCATTGCTGTTCGCAACACGAATGCAGCGGAGTGTCCCACGTGCGCGTGAGCGCGCGTTATATCGGGGTGTGTCGAATCCGGACGCCCTGAGTCTCGCGGCAAATTGAAAAAAAAATTGGATACCGACCGGCTGTTGAGCTCTCTATTGCCATTCTATTAAAAAATACCGGCGGCGGCGGCGATGGCGGCGGTGATGGTGGTGGTGGTGGTCGGTGTGTCAGAGTTGCATTGCGTTGCGTTGCATTCCCCGTGTGTACACGAACGCGTTAAATGTATCTAGCGCAATTTTCTATCAAACACGTAAAGTCAACCTCCGATACGCACATTTACGTGTCGTTAAGCATTTGACAGCTCATGACAAGTGTCCTGAGGAACATGATGCGTGTCGATGCGATAAAATGCAACATAATGTAAATCAGAATTAATTATTATGCATTATTCCATTCTCGTACAGTAAGATACATCAACATGACATTGTACTTACTCGCGACCGCACGTAAGCACGAATGGATCGAAAAAATAGAGAAGCTTATCAATGAAAAATGATTTGGTGTTTGCGTATACGATATGTAAAATCGTCAATAAAATATTATTTGATTTTGAGTAGAAAAGACATTTTTGAAAATTAATATCGCATACACTTTAAATTAAATCTTTCATTCTCCTGATTGTCGATTTTTCTACAGGAACAATCTTGTATCTTCATATATATACGTACAGTTACCAAATCAAAGAAGACGAATTCCATACGCTCACGTTTATCTTCGCTGCAGAGAATTCATTATATGCATATAATTAACTCGAATTGCTCTTTGCATAAAAGAAATCTCCACTTGTATATATAGTATTTTTCATGTTATTCTAACATTTACTCGTCGACAATACCGTCCTATCTCTAACAAGAGGATTCATCGATCCGTTCTGGTTCGATTACAGGCAACTAACGGCGATATTCTCTCCCAGAACTCATTTCGGATGTAAATCTTATTGTGCGCGATAAAATAATGACTTTTTATCTTCTCAGTACTGTAAAAAAGAACGATACTTGTAATCCGTATGTAACACTATATCGCGATTGAATTCGCGAATAATCGTGTACGTGCTTCCAGAAAGTTTCTGTCGTAAGTACAGCGTGCGTGCGTGTCACGTTCGAATGATACCGAGGGATGATCGTTTTTAGTCTCCCTTTGTTTCTTTCTTTTTCCGCGACGCCGGGAACAGACTGCGGAAGACTGTGAACGGCTCCGCCATGCAGTTTGTGCCCTACATACGCGACGTGCGCCGTATGTACGTGTACACGCACATGCACATGCAGAGGTGGATACGTGTGAGTAGCGTATACATCAGCATTCAGCGCAGCGGAGGCGCACACGTACTCACGGGAACGTATGTACCTGCATAGATGCGTATATTGCGAGTATATTGCACAGGTCCACCGTTGCCGTCGTTGCCGACGCCGACGTCGTCGTTGTTGTCGTCGTTCGTCGTGGAGCATACGAGCGTCGGTCGGATGAAGCAAGTCGAAGGGCGTTTCTAGAGGCGGTCGTCGTCCCCACCAGGATGGGGAGTATTACGCGGGGAAGGGGCACAGAGGGGACATATAGCATATCGTATATCCTGGTGGAAGGGCCGCGTCCCTCCCCGGCAACGAAAATGCCCAGAACAGGCTTTTATGTGCGCGCGCGGCCGATGCATCACGAACGAGAAAGAGAGAGACGGAAGAAGAAAGAAGAAAAGGATGAAGGATACGTAGTATGGTCGATTAATCCACTAATGGATGAACGAGATGACTTACATTTAATGTCTCTGAAATCGATGACGGTTTCACGACTTTTTTAAGCGTCTAAAATCTTTTGAAAATTTGAACAATGCAGAGAAAGATGTTCTTGTATAAATTTACATTTCATTTAAACTTGCAAAATTCTCAAGTTAAAACAAAATCCTGATAGCATCTGACTGATAGCAACCATTCGTACTTTTTAATCCTTTTTTGGTATATAAGACAAATAAATTGTTTTTTTTTATTATAGAGATATGATCTTCATCTTAGGGTAGAGATAAAAATTTCTTTATTTCTTCTTTCTCGACAGTATCGAATAGTTCCGAAAGGGAAGCACATTCCGAGAATGTATAGTGCGTCGGTAGTGTAATGTTGTCGGAAGGTAAATATTAATTAGTATTACTCCGTGTTCATCTTCTACGCGTGGCGCAACGTTAACTCGAATAAACACATTTTCGCCCGGCAGCAATCGCACCTTCCGGGATTTCGGCTGCCGCGAATAATTAAACGACGAGCTCGAATCTGGAAATTGTATACGCCGCCTAATTGCCGCAAATTATAATTTTTTTTCCAAGAAAAAATACAACGTAAAAGTGGGAAAGCACAAAGAATAAAGGATACGCTGCAAGTGACTCACGACATCATATTTTATGTAATTTAGTTTCTTGTTTTTTATATAACTTCTATTATAAATATATGTTTAATATGTGGATGTGTGTGTCGTGTATGTAGGAAATCAAAATCATTGAGACAAAAAATGAAATGACGTGCGAAAAACAAATGTGCTTTAACGTTGTCTCGTTGCCAATCGATTTTTCTATCGACTATCGTTATTATCGACACGCATTTGTACCTTTGCGCTGTAACGTTACTTTACGTCGCACCAATAAATGTCATATTTATCGGACAATTTATCTAATCACTTCACAACGAATCGGGTTCAGACTAGACGTTTCTCCATTGGATTGGGGTCATTAAAGCTTAACGAGCCTGTAATTATATCACTGTGCCGCAACAGCCGTGCTGGAGCAAACAAAAGCGACAGTAGCGGTGAACGATATAAAAATCGCGTTCGATTTCACGATGTCGATTAGAAAGCTCAATGAACATGCGGAATAAAAATATCCCGGCGCGCGAGAATGGACGACGATTTTGTCCGTCAGATGAAAATATTTGCAGTTTTCGATAGGGTCGAACGAAATATTATCACGCGATATATTTGAATTGTTCCCGATTCGCAATCGATCTCGATAACCGTAGGCCGTGCGGCGCTCCCCCCATTTTGTATTTACATTTAAAATTACAGCGGCGAAATTGGTCGCTGCAGAGGAAAAGAGCAACCTCCCAAAATTGATGTGATAAAAACCCGTAAATGCACCTTTTTCACAGAAAATTGTGTGGTCGAAAAAAATAGAAGGCTAAAGACTGCGCGTTCCGAAAACTGTATAAAAAAAAGTATAATGGTGACGCAGGAATAGAAAATCCATAGCGATACATAAATTGCAAATATATTTAACTATTTCTCTTTTCTTTTTTCCGTAATGAATAAATGAGTAGAGAAAGTAATAATAGTATTTGTTTTAGTACTTGCAAGTGGTCTTCTTAAATTATTCTTCATGATTTAAAGAGATTATTCTATGTTATTCTCTATATTTTTACAGATGAAAATTAAGGCTGTTCGAGAATTAAAGCTTTACTTTATTTTCATAGGGAAGAGTGGGCATGAAAGAGCCAGTTTTTTTAAATATGAAAAAAAAATTTGATCTGGTGTTAAACAAATATAATCACTTTCTTAAGTGTACTCATTTATCTACAAGATTCATTTAACAGAAAAATAATATTTAGTCATTAATAGAGATTTAATCATTATTTTTCATAACAAGAAATTCAGCTCTTTCAAAACAATTTTGAAATAGCCCTTATCTGTTTTGAAAAAGCCAAGTACGAAATTATATAAACTGCTCTTTAATACAAATAAAATCAAAATGTCATCCTTTAA
>Ga0157363_1007961_pt1 | contig 10060 bp, 8 predicted proteins | sample AttsexASBM1_FD_111477 | JGI IMG/M metagenome (GOLD analysis project Ga0157363, IMG submission 111477) | Fungus gardens microbial communities from leaf cutter ant in Ribeirão Preto, State of São Paulo, Brazil - Atta sexdens ASBM1 | ecosystem: Host-associated > Fungi > Mycelium > Unclassified ...
GCTCGACCCCATGTTGCGAAAGTGGTCAAGACATACTTGGAAACGTTGAAATGGAAAGTCCTACCCCACCCGCCGTATTCTCCAGATATTCCTCTCTCTGACTATCACTTGTTTCGATCAATGACACACGGCCTGGCTGACCAGCACTTCCGGTCTTATGAAGAAGTAAAAAATTAGATCGATTCGTGGATAGCCTCAAAAGATAACCAGTTTTTTCGACGCGGGATTCGTACGCTACCCGAAAGATGGGAGAAAATAGTGGCCAGCGATGGACAATACTTTGAATCATAACTGTATAACCAGTTTTTTACAATAAAGCCTCGAATTTCGGAAAAAAACGGCGGAAGCAAAGTTGTACACCTAATAGGTGCAGATTTTCTGAATCATTTCGGCTTACTTATTGACATAAAGAATAAACGTCTTATCGATAACATTATTGGTTTATTGCGTTATGGAAGAATTTCGATAGTTAATCATTTTACTATTTTGTACTACCGAATTCTATTTATCAAAGACTTTTAGCTGAATTTCCGAAACTTACAAGATTTATGGCGATTTCCACCATTAAAAACTATGGAGTTGAACATCACATTTTAACAGAAGGCCAACCGCCATTTTCTTCTCCTAGAAGATTGTCTCCTGAAAAATTAAAATTCATTAAAGCCGAATCTATAATATGTTTTTGATGGCATTTGTCGAACCTTCCAGCAGCTCCACCTGGTGCCTAAACAAGACAGTTCATGGAAATTATGCGGTAATTATCGTTCGTGTTTTGAATGCAGCTATTATCCCGGATAAGTATCCTTTACCACATATTCAAGATTTTACATCTAGTCTATATGGTCAAAAATATTTTTTCAATAAGTCTCGTGAAGGCATATTATAAAGTTCCAGTAGCAAAACAAGATATTCATAAAATCGCACAACTTCTTTATTCGAATTTTTTGTGATGCCTTTTGGTTTACGCAATGCTGCTCAGATTTTCTTTACGTTTAATGAATATTAAGTGATCTAGAGTTTTGTTTTTGCTACTTAAATGACATTTTAATTGCACCTTCTAATGAAGAAGAACATATGCATCATCTTCAAATGACTTCAACATTTTGGTCTAATCAATGTTTCTAAATGTTTGTCGGAGTGTCGGAAATCTTTTTTCTCGGATATCTAGTTTTCAGTCAGGGAATAAAACCGACTTCTGAAAAAGATAAGCAATTATCGATTACAAGAAGCCTATTACTCTTCTAAAGTTGATTTTTAGGCATTATTAATTATTATAGAATGTCTTAAAAATACAGCCAAAAATCAATACTAACAGAATTTCTCAAAGATAGCAGGAAACGCGATAGAAAATTGGTTCCTTTAATTCCTGTAGCGGAAGTTTTCACGAATTGTAAAAAAGAACTATCGCAGATTACAACTTTAATTCATTCAGTACCGTCAATTCCTCTACCATAATTTTAACTTGCTTCTAATATGATAGTTGGTGCTTTTCTTGAGCAGATAATTGATATTAAGATTATTGCTTTCTTTTCAAGAAAATTAAATTTTTCTCAACGTTCTTATAGAAAACTTTTAGGAATCTATTTAGTGATTAAACATTTTAGATATATACTAGAAGGACGCAGAATCATTATCAGAAAGGATGACAAATTATTAATTTATGCTTTTCAAACCTTCAGAAATCAGATAAAATCTCACCTCGATTCATCAATTTGATTTCATTACCCAGTTTTCCATTGATATTGAACACATTTCAGGAAAACAAATGTTTGTTGTTGCAAATGCATTATCAAGAGTAGATTCTGTTACTACCATATGTCAGTTATAGTTTCATTAGAAGAACTTGCCGAAGCACAATTGGATGTTGAGTTAGACTCTATTCGGAAGAGTCAGCTCTCAAACTACTAGTATTTTTGATACACACTACACATGCATACATTTAATAAACAATTTGTAATAAAGATTTATTTCTGTAATTTAAAATAAAACTAATATTGTTTCGTTCAGACTCCCTAGTTCTTTTCTTCGATGAGAATTTTCAACGTCATAAAAGTTATTAACAAGGGTAGACCGTCTATTTTTATCATAGGAAGTTATAGTAGTGATGAGCCAAATAATTCGCCTTTATAGACTAAAAATCCACTTGGAACGAAATTGTTGAATTAAATATTTGAATCAAGCGTCAAATAGAAGAATTTTATTCTGAAAAACAAAAGAAGTAAATAAATTAAGGATTTACAAACTGAAATAGCAGGTTGTCTGTAATAAATGACACATGTAACTCTAAACTATTAAATATCCGGCAATGATCGATGACGAAAATGACTAATGTTTCAAACACTTATCCCAATATCCAAGTCACAACTGATAACATCTAATCCTAATCTTAAATTAGATCATTAACATATGTGAAGCCTGCACACGGCACTATTCGCGAATATAAAAGAAGGTCCTTCGCGAACGTGGGTCAATCAAATTCTAACTACGAAACAAAATTCTGCCGGTTCGCGATTATACAGTCAGTTGACACTCTGTGGCCGTAATCTTATTCGCGATACGGTCAAATTACTCAAAACATGCACAAGACATCCAGTCGAGATCACTTTTCATTATCGAGAATTAATTCAAGGATGTTGGAGTTCTACAGTCACGATTATCTTCAAAAAATCGACTGGATGTTTAGATCTAGGGGGAAGCTCACTAAATGATTTAGAGACTGGGCTTCGAGTGACTTGACCGTATCGCAAATAAGATCGCTTGAGAGATCGCAGCTCCACCACTAGAATCGGTTAAGTGAGCTGGTCGCAAACCGACAGAGTGTCGGCTGACTAAGTAACTTTGACTGTATAGTCGCGGACCGGAGAATTTTTCGTAGTTGGAATTTGACTGGCTCAAGATCCAATCAAGATCCACTAATAGCAGTCCCTCTTTAAATTAAATATTTATATATACACCGCGAAGCCTAATCTAAAATGTAAAATCATAATGCCACGCTTAACACTAGAATCGCCGTCGGGACAAATTTCAGTAAAATAATGATCAGTATTATAATGATTACCGAATCAATGTCAGTTATAAAAAAAATCATTTGTGAAGAAATACGAATAATTTTTATTAAATATTTTTATTCTTTAAAGTAACAAAAAAATAAAAATCTTCAATTAGGAACGAGTCTGTCTGTACTTAAATGTAATCAATATAAACAGCAGTTAAACACTAATGATTGTCATTATGTGACATGCAAATTACGCATAAGTAATAAGTTCTTTTGAAGTGCATTTATTACATATTGTTTTATTGTACATGTGACATTTTCACAGAAGATTTATTTTTTACGTATTGTAACTTGACAGCGAGTACGCTTCTGTTATCTCGCTGGAATATGATCCGGAATTGCAATTGAATGTTTGTCTACTTGAAACATATTATATATTTTTTTCCAATTCCTTTCCTAATTGCAATAGAAAATCTCTGCGGTTAATTTTATTGTTGTTGAGAATTTTGTATAAAACCCAAGCGTTTAAAAAAATGCTCGCCAAATCAAGAATATTGTAAAATGTATGAACTAGCCAATGTCTTGACAGTGCTTTTACTGTATATTTCCGATTTGATCTACAATATCTACTTCGTATTTTGCACCATTGTAGAAAGCTGTTTCAGATTTGAACTACTGGCTATTCTTACATTAGGATGCATAGAGCTGAGAATTAGGACATTCCTATTAGTCTTACCTTGATAAATGGTCAAAGAAGCGTCATCTTTTTTTAATACAAACGTACTGTATAATTCTTTTGTAATCTTCATATAAATTAATATTTCTCTATTGACTGTACCGACCACACTAGTATTTTTAGATTTCAAATATTCACATAGGGATAGTGAAGTGAAAAAGTTATTACATATACAACATTTCTACCCTTATTTATATAGAATTTCATCAATTTGGCGAGCATTTTTTTAAACGCCTGGGTTTTATACAAAATTCTCAACAACAATAAAATTAATCGCAGCGATTTTCTATGCAATTAGGAAAGGAATTGGGAAAAAATGTATAATATGTTTTTCACTAGTTTTTCACAAAATCACCTAGACGTTGATCATTTTGGTCTTTGATCATCTTTTCCAAGATAAGGAAACGCATTTACTGTGTACTTTGCTTCTTTATCTACTGCCATCCAAAATTTTTGTCTGTATTTATCTAGTTTAGAATTCATAAACTGGGTGAATCAACAACGACACTTCGAAGGAAAAAATTCATCAATAATTATGTATGGTCCAGCTATATAACAAGCTTGCGCATTATCAATAAAGTCATTTCATATTTCATCAAGGCAAACTTATTCTCGCTCAATCTTCGTCGTTCATTAGACTTGTCGTCGAATCGCTACTTTATTATTTCTCGAAAACGGTTACGAGACATAATTGCACTTATGATAAAATTATCCCATTTCGATGACCATAATGAATTTAGTTCAAAATCTTATACTCCACGTATCTAAAGAACAGCGATAAATGTTTCAAGTTCTTCTATTGTCAACTTCCAAGCTTATCAGACGCATTATCAGTTTCGGTTATTGTCCAGATTGTACATCGGGAAAAATATATGTAGATGAAAGCTCTCTATTATGAGATAGGCGCCTAATATAGCGGCGTTTCTGCTCAACTAATAAACGCTATCTATTGGTTCCATCATGAATTTATTGCTCTTGGATTGAAAACTATTTAGTAGAAAATTCATTATTAGATTATGCCTGTAGTCATTGTAAAAAAAGATTTTAGAATTTGGATGTCTCCAAATTTCATTGAGATGAGTCTTTAAATCTTGTATTATTTAATAAATAAATATTTGGTAATAAATTTTTCATATAGTAATAAAGTAAGGTCGTACTAATAGAAAAATACGGAATATGTTGAATTGCTTAATTATAAAAGCTAGATTTGATGATCATAAAACCATAAGATATGGAAATCGTAATGAGATACCCAAAGTATTTTTAATATGAAATAATTCATGCTCCCAGTGTTACAGTGAAAATCATTACTAAATATTATTCTACAATAATTAAAAGGACAACCGGAATGAACGTCGAGTGTCTAATTCTGTGAAGCTTGATTTCAACTATCTGAAAACGAGTTCTGGATATAATGTATCGCATATTCATTTTTCGCGCACGCTTGTGTTTGTATTTAAAAAAGGTTGTATTAAGTAAGTTTGTATTAAATAAAGTTCTTTAGTTGCAATACTGATATACTTTATGTTTTGCTATCAATTTCTCGGTATCTCATATTAAGAATACAATTTTTTGACTTTGCGATTTGCTCACATTTTACATTTCTTTAATTTAAAAAAAAAATTGAATTTGAATTATATAAATTTTATATAACATCTTAAAGCTCATTAAATATAAATATACATAAATTCTCTTTAAAATGATCTATTATTTTTTTTAATTTTATCCATAGACTTCTAGCATTTACCCAAAACGAACTCGATATCTCATAACAGGGGGTTTTTCCTCTATGTGCTATCTATCTCAGTTGTTAGCTCTCCCTCTCTTGATTCAATTGCAATATCTTTCTCGGTCGAAGAGTTTGATGGTATTGATAATTTTACATGTGCTGACAATCGGCCACGATCTCGGGCTGTCTCCAGCTTTGTCCTCGATCTCGTCCGCGGTTTCGCGTAGTACTTGTGGCCTAAAATAATAAGATTTGCGATAAAAAAAATAAAAGAAGTGAAAGAAAGCATCACATAATAATATAAATAATCTAATTATCTCGTATGAGAGTAATCGCGGGGAGCTCTATTGGTATAATATTTTCGTCAGAATCGTCAGATGAAGAACTGAAAAAATTTCTTCTCGTGGCAATACATAATCATTGTCAGAATTTTCGAAAGATTCACCTTCAGATTCACATTCCGAAATATCATTCAAGAGATCTACAATTTCGTTTGATTACAGTGTTTTATTGCGCTCAACAGACATAACACAATTACGCATGACTTCGTAAAGAAAAACAAAAACACGATCGAGTGAACACTGAGAAATAACGTTCGACCACGACGCTATACTTTGATCACCCCGCGGGGATAGATTCCGCATCATAACTTTTATGGAATAAAATGTAAACAAAATTTGAGTAAGCACACGGTTTAGATTCAAAATTGGGGAGAAAAATGATTCGGCGACGGTTTTAAGTAAATTCAATATTTTTTCAAGACTTATTATATAGACAAAGATAAAATTGTTGGTAGCAGTACTATACACTAATTAATTAAAAGTTAAAAAATTTCAAGACTTTAGATAAAAAGTGATAAAATTAGAGATAAAAATTGCCGTTGAGACAAAATTGGCACGGCGGCGGTTCTAGTGTTAAACCGCCCATACAAAGGTTGACTTAAAAGCCGGGCCTTGAATCGCAGAGACTTCTGGATCAAGCGTACCAAGAAGCGTACATTGAGATCTCTCGTTCTCGGAATCAGGTTTCACCCAGCCAAGACGCGCTTCAATCATTAGAATTTCCACCATCTTCGCCACTGGCTTCGCCGATTCATCAGAACGCGTTAGAGGCGATACTTCTTCTTTTTTCTTCATTTTCTCCTAGATCTCCGTCACCCGTGTTTTCGAACGCTATGACGGAGCGATCTTCCCAGACACTCCATCTCTAACTCTCGATTCTTCAGTCCGTCTCTCCGTCACTCTCCTCTCGACCACTATTATCAGCTGACTCAATTTCGAGAGTAGAATTCCTGAGAAAGTTTCCCGCTCCTTTTCCGCGTAACAAATTCTTCATTCATCCTGATAACTCTTTTGAGTTTGTCTGTAATTAACAGATTTATCACGTTTAACCAAACCTTTCCCACTAGATGCCTATACTATCGATCCCGATTATTTTGAACGATTATTTACTTGATGACTGAACGATTATACTTGAACGAAATTCGTACTGCCATAATTGGGCAATCATCCCATGCACGTTCCAATACTCCTCCCTAACACCCCACCGCTATCATATTCCTATAAATTTCTTTTATAAGATTCTTTTCCTCCCTTTCTCTGTTGTAATTTGCGAAATGAACTCATTTCTATATCGCTTCTCCATTTACACACACATACACATATGTATACATAGCAGACGCTCGCGTATGATTTAACCTTGGCAAAAACATGTATACTAGTCTTTTATGTAATTAACAATTCTGCGATAAATCTAAACTACTAACTGCGTTTCACAATGCACAATAGTTCATAGTAATTAGTTTATAAGAATAAATACTATAATAAAATAAAATAAAAGTACAAGGTTATTTAATAACATCAGATTACTGTTAAAATAATACATGTTAAAATAATAGTTACAAATATAGATGCAACTAATGATGTACACGCACCGGCAGGAATAGTGCCCCCTAGCGTTCGGCGCGCGGCATTATAACATATTTTTTTATTTATTTCGTTATATATTCTTATATTTAACTATAAATTTAATTTTGTAATCTTGCGATACAAAATATTTTCATTTGTACACTGCAAATTTATAAATGCATACAGAGCTATTATTATGAGTCTCAAAATTACACGTAATGTTGTAATTATGCACAAAGCTTTTTTACAATATCAAAAATTTTTGTGCATAATTACAATTGTGCATAAAAAGTATTATCATGAATATTGGCGAGCGAGAGACATTGGAGTATCTCATACTAGTAACAAACATAGCGGAAGAACACCGCGAACCGACATCACATTCAATTACGCTTTCTCTCTCAATTATGCATCTTGCGCTAAGGATAGAATATCGGAGCGTCTCACTACTTTCTCCTTCACGTTCCTCGTCTCCTCCACGTTTTCAGTAACACGTATGTGTGCGCTTCGGTACAAATGGTAGCATCGCGCGCCGAACATCAGAGGACACCATTTCTGCCATTGCGTGTACAGTTCTTGTTAAAAGGCTCGATTTCTGTTACAATATGTTAGTAGCAAACACATACGTTTATTTTAAAATATATTGTATACTATATAATACTAATAAGAGGAACACCAGATGACGGGGTCGGGGATTTTGATGCGCTTTTTACAGATTGTTCTTGAGCAAAAAAAAAAATGATACATGTCCGACCGTTTCAACCATTGGCTCATAGTTTCGAAGAAATCGATTTTTTAAATAATTATTATAATAATTTGAAAAACATACTAATGAAAATATACGTATAAATGAAAATATTAGTATCTTTATAAATTTCATTTTAATTTAATGTTATTCTTAATAATGTTAGTCTTAATTATTTTTTGATTGATTTGTAATAAAATGTCACGATTATATATTATTATTATAGATAATTAAACATTTATGGAATATTTATTATTATCGTCGTCGTTGCTGTTATTCATATGAACGCATAAATAATATAATAATAAGATTGTAATGAAAATGGTTACAGTTTCTGATGAAATTAGAAATTAGAAATTATGATTAGGAACAAGTAAGTCAGTTGCAAACATGTAGTTTTGATCGTTATAGGCTCGAATATGCTTATACTTAATATTTAATTTTATATCAGTCTTAATAAAATCTTATTGTTTAGAATTTATAGCTTTAATTTCATGCGGTTTATATAAGTTTTATATTTAATGTTTGTCAACACAGTGCTCTGTAAATGAGATCTTCTCATCTGATTCCATATTTAATTATATGTCCTTTAAATTCTTTCTTTTTCTATAAACTTCCTTTCTGCATGATTTGTACTTGCTCATTCACAAATTTGACTAATATAGTTAACAAGTTATAATTAAAAAGTTATAATTAAAAACAGGCTATTTCCCTATAAGTATATAATGTAAATGACAAGTCACTATATTTGTTAGCTATATATATTAATTCCGCTCTCATGTCAGATCCCAATATTAAGTGCTGTCTTTAGCTAATAATATATAGAATCACTATCAGTCCGCGTATTATACTTTTTAGAATTCAATTAAAGGTACTTGAAACATTTTGATTTTTACCGTTTATTTTTTGATAAGTTCTTGCTAAATCACGGTAATTAATTTCTCTTATTGATATATTGTATCCGATCAATATTAAAGATCTGCTATCTTAAAATTTTAATTCTAATTATAAATTTCACATTGTTACTAGTTCATACAGTTTTCTTCTGAATAAATCATATTAGTAGTTTAAATATAAATTTATCTTTCTAAATTCATTATTTATAGTCAAGGACTCATTTCGCACCTTGCGAGCTCTGACGCTTCAAGAAGCAAGCCTCATTCTTCCTCATTATTCCCCGTAAATGCGATTTACGGAGTACTTAGCTTATAATGGTTGCGTTCAGCAGACTTAACTATTGCGGAGCAGATTCGTGTACGCTTGCTATTAATATATTCTTTTAGATCATCCAATAGCAGCAACCGCTCACGGATCTGTTCCGCAACAATTAAGTTTACTGAACGCGATCAATTTTCCTTATATCTTCTAGGATCAGCGCTTTTAATGAGCTGTCGCCCACTATCCAATCTTCGCACGGAGCTCTTCTTTTTCACGTAGCGACTCTGTGATATGTTCTATCAACAACACTATTACCCGATTTTACAATTCTCTAAAAGAAATCTCACAAAGAATAGAAAAAAAAACAATAAGATTTAACAGTTCATAATTAATTAAACGATATCGAAACGTTTCTAATTTTTCAATCTCTGTACAATTTCTCGGATAAAATCCGATTATCTGATTTGCTGGATAAGTATTCAGTTATCATTATCCGACAAACCATTATCCGTTGCATTCTTAATACTTATTAATATTTGTATTATAACATGTATTATAATATACTTATTACATCATCATTGCATTCACAAAAATAGAAATATTTTAATGGTGTTAATTTTATTTAATCACTAATTTTATTATTAGGTGTACAACTTTGCTTCCGCCATTTTCCTATAAATGGCTTTAGCGGTAAGTGGTGGTCGAAATAAATAGATCATAGACGTCATACAATAAACTTGGGCATCTGTCAACATAACCCCATAGAAACATTAGTCGATTTGTGTCTGCA
>Ga0157363_1007963_pt1 | contig 10060 bp, 6 predicted proteins | sample AttsexASBM1_FD_111477 | JGI IMG/M metagenome (GOLD analysis project Ga0157363, IMG submission 111477) | Fungus gardens microbial communities from leaf cutter ant in Ribeirão Preto, State of São Paulo, Brazil - Atta sexdens ASBM1 | ecosystem: Host-associated > Fungi > Mycelium > Unclassified ...
CCCCCCCCCCCCCCCCCCCCCGCACAACGGCAGCCAGGGGGGGCGCAAGAGGGGGCGCGGGGGCGGAGGGGGGGGGGGGGCCCTGGGGGGGGGGGGGGGGGGGGGGGGGGGGGGGGGGGGGTTCGGCCGGGGTGTGATATTCGCGCGGTGATCGTATTAAATCTCCTTCGAGCCGTGCTTTTCACCTTGCCGCTCATGCCAGCCGGCTGCGTCGTCCATCGGTCTCGTAATTTAACCTGACTTCAAATAAAACCATCGGACGGGTATTCGTAGTCCCCGATCCAATTTAGAAGTCGGAGAACGATCATCGCGGGATTCTGACGAAATATTTGAACTACTGATCTGATAAAAATTTACACAATATCAGGAAATCTGTTTATATAATTTCTGTTTATGTAATTTCTTGCTAAAAAGATATTTGTGCTTTCAAATAATTTCTTTTTTACTTTACCAATTTTTCTTAAAAAAGAAATTTTTCGTCTTTCAAAAAGAAATAAATACACAGACATATCTTTTACACTCAAATTTTATCTTTAATGGAAGAAAATTTAATGTAAACAGTTTTAAAACTGGAGGTAAATGAAAATATAAAAGAGTAGTTGCTAAAAAGTATTATTAGAAGAACAAAGATATTTCTGATATATATGAATTAATGTTTTTAGTAATAAAAACAAATTAATTATATATATATATGTGTGTGTGTATCAAATCTAGTTTGAATTATAAACATTGGAGATCACATAAAATCGAAATGTCTAAAAAATATTATATAAATTTGTAACGAAAAGATTTAATAGGTCCAAAATGTTTCAATAATATATACCTGGCAAAGAAAGTTTCTTTACCTTGTATTATTATAATATAAGCAACATTCTTTTGTGAAAGCAAATAACGGACACCATAAATCCGGTCGAAAAATAATTCGATAAACTGCAGTAAATGATATGCTCGCTTACAGAACCGAAAATCACGTCGAGTCTTTTTTTCGCAAAGTCGAATAAAATTTACGGTCCTCTTGGAAAAACGTTTTCTCGTTTGTGAAGAAAGGCTTTCGGTCGCGGTGCCGTTAATTTTTTCGGCCTCTTTTTCCAGGCGTTGTTTTTGCGTAAATTTTTACCGTTTGCACGTACCGTACCGAAATATTATTTTTTTACATGGACGTCAGCGAGTAAAAATAGCAAAGTACATTTTACGAGCGCTGGCTTACTCTGCCGCGCAGTGAGATTCTTTATGAATTTAGCGAAGTTGCTTTCCCAGGACCGTTTGCCGTATGGCAATCCGTTTTCTAGGTTTTAACTTTAAGGGTTAAGTTATGTTTCAGCGATCCAGTCGATATCGGTGTACCCATACGATTTTTATTGCTTCTTTTCGTTTCTTTTTTTTTCACTTTCTTCGATAAAACGAAAGGAATAACTTTATTACAAAGAAAGGGTTAACATAAAGCCAATTTTATTGCTCATAGACATTTTTGTTACTCCAAAAATGAAAAGAATATGCTCAAAAATTTGTAACCTTTCACAGTTTTATGATTCTTCTGGGAAAGGACTGAGAAAAGCATCATTTTTTTTTTTATTATATGGGTCATATTATATGGGTCATATTATATGTGTCAATCATATACAACAGAAAAAGCATTTCTCATCGTTTTTTTTGTCCTTTCTTTAGCCTTGTTCAAGGATATTATCTTCAAGGTTATTGCTGACAAGTTGAACAGAAACATAAAAGAATAAATCTTTCCATTATTCACTTATTATACGTATATCTTCAATCCGAAATAAAAAATTTTTAACATTTATGATGTGAATTTATGATAATAAAAATATTTGTAAGACACGTAAAGTTGAAAGTGTGTTCATGTTATCAATTTAAAAAATAGAATGCTATTTTTCAACAAAATGATCAAATATATTTAAGAAGTAATTCATTTAAAAAAAGATATAATATTGTAAATAGATAAATTTTTGCAACAGGTAGTGTAAAAGAACTTGGTAAAATTTGTAAAGATAGCATTTTTTCTTTAAAACTATTTTTTTGCGTAAAAAAACTTGCACAGAAAAGAAACGATGATAAAATTAACATCGTCATATGAATATGCTGACTTTTTTCTGCTTTTAGAAGTTAACTGTGGCCACGAGGTCAAAAAACGGTGTATCAGAAGTGGGAGAATCCCGTTTCGTGCAATTCTCGACCGGGACTCTCATCTTCGACTATTTTTAACAACGGCGTCGGTATATTTTTATAGGACATACCATTTTTTTCCGTCTCTCTATTTCAGCTACGCAACATCCAGATTTTTTTACGTGTTTGTGCTTTTGGGTAGCATACCGCGTTAATTTTTAACCGAAACACTATGGACTTTTTTTTAGGCTTAGTCTTGCCAAATCGGGGACATTTTTTTTAACGGCGTGTGAATAATAAAGGAATAAACTTCCAAATACATTTTTTAAGAATCGGAGTAACTGAATGTGTAACATTGTTTCCTCGTAATAAGCAGTAAAAAGATCAATTCGATACACTATACAATCATGCAATTTACAATAATAAATTCCATTTTTCCTCTTCAACACGTTGCAAAAAGGTTTTCTAGTACTTATTCCTTCTAAAGATTTCAAAAGAAAATCACATTGTAAGAAAATCACATAAAATAAACATATACATTTGATTTGGAAATATATTATAATTTTTACATGATTTATCATCCTATAGCACAAAACTTGCAACAATGTTGCACAACATTTGCAATGTTACTGCAATATTATTAAAACTTTGCAATTTTATTGCAATACCGCTGGAATAATCTGTGCAATATGAGATGTAAATCTTGAATAAATCATATCACTCAGTCCAAGAAGGTATAATTCGAGAAGTGACAGCGACCCCGATTTTAAAGAGAGATAATCTCCTCTAATGCGCATTTTAAGATTCACGGCGTGATGCATGTTGCATCGCGCCGGCAGCTGTCAGTAGTCGACGTTAACCTCTTCGAGGCTAGCACGCTGCCGACCAAAGTCAAACATGCTGTATCGGCCCTAATGCTCCCATTTAAAGCGGAGATATCGTACGTGCGAGTTAACGACGCGTTTCAACCAAACCAGAGATACAAACGTACGTATAGAGCGCATAAACGCATGTCGCGCTTGTAAGTCAAATTTTTATCTATTATATAAAGAAAACTTATATTGTTCCTCTATTTTAAAAGTGAGAGCCAACTAAAAAAATTAAGCCTTTCAAAAAAAGAGGAAAAGTTATTTTACAATTAACAGAAAATTATTGATTAATTAAATAATAGACATCAACAAAAAGAATGTACATGCAATGCTCTTAAAAACATGAGCAAATGTTATTTTTATCATTTTTTCACAACCCTTTAAAACCATCCATTTTATTTGTGACGATTTTTTAACATCCTATAAAATCATAATAAAAACCGGAATAAAAGTGATATAATTGAAATATTATCAACAATTTATGTATGTTTCCTCGATCGGCTAAAATGACTAAATTGAAAATAAAACAGTTTCTTCTTCAAACTTTGATCATGAAAATCGTCTTAAATGTTTTTTGTAGAAAATACTAATATTTTTATTTATAAAAACGGCACAACTCAAAATGTATCATTTTTATACAAAATATTACACAATCTCTTTAAAAATCTTAACGAGATAAGTGTTATTTGGCGAATGGACTGTAAAATTAATTTACTTTGATGATTAATAGAGTAATCTTTATCTCATTTATGCAACATCTCAAAAATCACATTTCTTTAGTTATGCCAGGTTTGAAGTAAGAAAACAATATTTTTTTTCATTAAAAAATAAACATTTCGTACGTAACAAAGAAAGATATACGTATAAATATAAATTTGTTCAGTTGCCTTGTTATACAGTAACAGAGTACAGACTTTAAAGTGCATGAATTTCATTTCAATATTGTGAATGCTAAATGCAATTAAAAGGACACATCGAGCCTCTGGATGGTAGTTTCTCGCATCGGCTTTTTCGACTACCGTTTTGCAAAAAAATCTCGCACCTAATGCACGCTTTAGAATACACCACGCAACGCGCGTTAACTTCTTTCCCAATCTCCTCTCTTTCACTCTTTCCCTCTCGCTCGCTCTCATCACGGGGGTCTACCGCCATCCAAATTCAAACATCCCTTCTTTCCGCTCGCACTCTTATACACACGTGCGATCCGGAGCGCGCGCACGGTTGCGAGCGGTATGCGTGAAAGGGCTCGTGGCTGCACAAAGAGTGTGGCCAGGTCGGTCCACGGTGTGTTGGTGACTTAATTCGGTGTGAATATATGCAAGCCCCGCTGAACCAATCTCTACCCCTACTCCATCGGTCGCGCTCGGAGCATACACGTAGAGTACTGGCCGACCGGTCGGCTAATTTCAATACCTCCCTGCCACCCTCACGTCCACCATCAAATACATTCGTGTATGTACGCGGGTCTCTGAGCCCCAAGCCGCCTCGCGTTCTGTATGTGCACGGGATGCAAGTGTGTGTGTATGTGTGTGTGTATGTGTGTGTGTGTGTGTGTGGGTGTGTGTTACGAGCGCGACAGAACGAGGCTTGCGTGCGTGTCGGGGTGGATTGTTTCGCACGTGACGTGCGTGTGCGCGTACAACGACACGGATGTATTTGACGCCGGAGGGATATATAGAGAGGCCGGCAGAGAGGCGAGAAGGGCGCTGGACGGAAAAAAGGGATGCGTTTCAACACAACAGGAAGCACGATGTAGCATATACACGAGCGAGAATGGGATTTCAGAAGACACAGCGTTGCGCGTGATATCCTCCAATTAATATCCTCTCGCCTTAATGCTCGGCTTCGTCCTAGCTATCGCGACATCGACAAGATTTTCTCTCCCTTTCGTGTCGCCGATTGACGGCATGAGGTAATTTAATTACGCAGAGCCACCTTTTAGATCTTTATTTCTTTTCGTTGAATTTCAAAATTAGCAATAACTGCGTTCAGCAGGAAATGCAGCTTTGCATTTCTGTTGCGAGATTCTTTAATATGTTAATTGTTCTTTATCTTGCCCTTAGCTTCTCATTTTTTTTCTCTTCATGGATCTAAATATATACAAATCAATATTTAAAAAAATCTTACAATGGTAATAATTCGAAAATCGCTTTAAGTTATGTCGCTTTTGAAGTGAAGGAGCGATATTATTATGGAATCTACTCATTGCATAACTGCTTTTTCTGCTGAATGCAGTCAATAAATTTTATTTCACAGATTATTCACACAATGCAAGAGAATAAGTGAGAGAATAAGATTGGTGGAATCTAATCCTATGAAATATCTAAAAAAGAAAAATCGTCTATTTTCTTCAACACATTCTTCTTCAACAAGTAATTCCAAGCGTAATAATCTGGAAATGACGTTGTGTGGAAACGATATGTTGAAATCTCACATATCATGAACTGACGACATTATTAAGATATCAGCCAAATAAAAAGGCAGTTAATTTTGTTGATTTCTACACAATGTATGTCACAATATATAATAATGTACATAATAACACAACTTAATTATTTACAAAAACGTATGATATCGTTCCTTTATTTTAAAGTAACACACTTAACTGAAAAAGTTTAAATAAACAAGAAAAGGAGAAAATTATTTTTTACTTTGATCGAAAATTACTGACTAATCAAATAAAATATCAACAAAAATAATATTCTTAATATAAAGAAAAAAATGTCATTTATCTCATTTTCGTTTCATACTTAAAAAAAGCTACCCTTTTTAGTAATAATTTTAATAATTTTTTTTTTAAATCACATTGTTTAATTGTGATGATTTTGATAATTTTTGATGGAATTAAAATATTTCAATTTTAATACTATTTATTTCATGATAATGAAAATGAAAATCGCTTTAAGTTATGTTTTTTAAGTGAAGCAGTGGTATTATCATGGAATCTATTTATCATTGAAAAACTTCCACTTTAAATGTCTTATTTCCAAAGAAAGAAATTTCTCTCTCTCTCTCTCTCTCTCTCTCTCTCTCTCTCTCCCCTTCTCCCTCGTTTCCATCGACTAAAAAAAGGGAGATCAAAAAGAACCGCCAACTACGATCGACGACGCTTTTCCGCAGGAACTGCCCGAGCAATCACGCGTAATCACGGCTCGCATTATAAAAGTGTCCCCAAGGGAGAGTTCTCATGCTCGACACTGTGCGGTGATTGAGGATAGAGAAGGAAAGAGAGAGGTCGAAAAGCGGAAATGCGGGGTACGATTGGCGGAAGGTTAGATCGCGCGGCGGTTCCTCCGTTGGAGATTTCACCATCTCGAAGGGGTCCAGAATGTGCCTGCGTCGTACATGAACGCGACGTAACTACGTATGGTGATGGCGAGGCACGTTGTCCGAGACAATAGCATCCCATGTGACGCGGCGAGAGGGGATTGGGAACGTAAACTGGACGGTACGTATCTTTACGGGCCATAAAGGCTAGCCCTCGTTACGGAGGGACTCGTACCGCACCCGTGGCCACTAAGGCGCCGCACTACGAACCCTCCGTGTCGCCTTTAACTCTCTCTCTCTCTCTCTTTCTCTCTCTCTCTCATTCTTCGCTTCCTGTATCTCTCTCGCTCGTTCCGTTAGCTCTATCTTCCATGCCGATCATCCTACGACCCTCTCTCGTTTCCCACTTAACCCTTGATTCATCCGCAGTATTCTAGATATCGTGCAGCAGAAAATAACTTTGCAAGAAGAGTAAAATGTATTTTCTATAAAGAGAGGAAGATCTTGAACATATTGCATACGTTCTTAAAATAATGTAAAAAACTATTCGTAAATTTTCTTACCTGTAAAATAATTTAATCTAATTAATCAGGAATTGGAAAAAGTCTATAAGATTTAAGATTAGGTCGAAGTACGACATGTACATTTAAACATGGAAAAAGGAAAGGAATTATATTACTTTTACTAAAATAAACCAGTAGTTATATTCATGTAACATAATTACTTTTGGTATAAGTTTGTTAGCTATAAAGTTACCAATTATGCTAGGATAAAAAAAAGTTCTTCGGGTATACAGGACGAGTAATTTACGAAAAACTGAAGAGGGAAAAAAGGTTGTGGTTGGGAAATATCATTAACTAATATATCTAATAACTAACTTTACACATCAGATACATGTACACATTTCGTTACCAAATTTAGTTCAATTATATCATTTTTCAAGCCGCAAAACCTTCAAGCTAAACTGAAATTAAAAACATAATACTTCTCAGAATTACGTATACGCTGTCTGCCACCTACCAAATTGAAATGCAACTTTTACGACAACGCAGTAAACACTAATGACTGGTCTTGTTATAACATCTAAGCAGATTGTGAACAAGTAATTATTTATAATGATCGCCCCAAAAATGCAACACAAATTACTACCAAGATATCATGATACGCCACAACCTTTCATAATAATAATTGCTCCAATTTAAAAAATGATAATCTTAAAATACTTTAAATACTTTCGAACTTTCTAATGCTAGCATTTTTATGAGACAGTTTACTATTGTAACTACTGTAACATTAAAACGGTTAAATTGATTTGCTGAATAAAAGGAATTACACATTGAAACGCAAAAGGGGGCCTTGTGGCCGCAATATAATGAAGATATCTCGTCATGGTATACGGGTTTTTTTCCCCGTGCCACATAAGCCCCATTCGTCTGATGGCGGACCGCGGGGGTCGAACATAAATGATGTCGCGACCGCCATTGTACCGTCGGCAAAATTGAAACCCCATATGAAATCGGCGAAGCTCTCGAAAAACTACCCGAGCCTTTCACTCGCTCGACTTTAAATAGCTCTAACGCATAATTGGGTCCTGGATTTATTGAAAGAGGTTCTTGCGAGATTCATTCCCTATACTGTGTCTAACTGTGCCTCGAGTACTCGCGTGATCAATGGGGCCGAACAAAGACATATGTTGCAATGTACGTACAAGAATCTCCATTTTGTTGTGTTCAGCATCATCAGATATGATTGACACTAAGAGTGCTTTCCAGCAAGAGTCACAGATGACAGTGTAACACAATGAATCATTACATTTTTATTGTTTGCTAATGTTAACTAAAATGACATGATCGCTGTATCACACTGTGTCGTTTGCTGGAAAGCAACATAATATTACTAGAAATTGTATCGAAACAAAAATACAAAATTAAAAAAATGATAATATTCATAAAAACCTTCTTCTATCCTTTGCCCGATTAAGCTTTGCAAACAGAGACGGTTTACAATTGATAATCGTTGTACCCTCCATAGGGACAAAAGTCAAACTTGCAAGGTAAAGAACTGGCTTCGAGCAAACTCGTATAACGACGCGTAATTCTGCACGAAAGCAATAGCGACCCCGTAGAGTGCCAAAATATTGAGGGGCAGCTCCTCCATGATACTCGCTAAGAAAGAATGTCGAGGAGGAGGGCGATAAATAGTAGGCTAACCTCATTTTTCATGTGGCCCATAAAAATCGTTGTCCATGTATGGTCGGTCTGAATGGGGGCCCCCAAATCTTTCAGCGAGTCCCAAAGAAGAGATGTCGGCGGCCTTCATTGGCGGGCGCGGAAGCGTGACATTATATTTATGTTGTCACCCCGTATGTCAAAAAGAACGACGTTGCTACCAACATACTCGTGAGAGCGAGAAGGAGAAGAAGGAACGGGATAAAGAATCGCGACATCGTCAAGGGGCCCGTTTGGGTCTTGTCTGCAAACATTGCCGTTGGCGCATCCCGATCGCTACTCATGCCGCGAGGACAACAATGCATTATTCTTTCGATACTTGTATACCGAAGCTGGCTGTCGTAAAACCATCGAATCGAATCGTGAAGAAAGCGATAGAACGCTTCCTTTTAAGTTTTCTACATCCAGCGATAGGAAAGTCAGACTTGGATATGAATGAATTGGTCAAAATGAAAATGTCACCTGTATTATATTAAAAAATTTCACTGTATATAATTTTTGAAAGAATTTTGAACATAAGTGTGAAAAATTAAAATAAATCAATTATTTTCTATGAATCTCGTAATGTATGAATCTCAAAGTCGAAAGAAAAAATGTAAGCTAATGCAATAAGAGACTGCGTTTAGAAGATAAAGAACTCTCAGAGCTCAGTGATGCTTTAATATGATTGATTCTTGCTTTCAATTCTTTGCGGGATGTAAATGTATAAATCAATCGTAATAAAGATACTCTTAACGCTCATTGTGCGGCTTTGTCTTTTTAACACAGCGAATGCAACCGATTTAGAGTACACATCATTATATTGCTAAGATAAATAGCTCTCTAAACTGGAATCTCAAGCGATAAAACGAAAAAAATCGCAGGGGGCCCTTCCGGTACGCGTTACACGCGCGTGCCCCTGTTGTTGCAACTGTCGTGTTCTGAAACAGTTGGCTCCACGACACTCTCGAAAATGTCTGCGAATCATCAACGTAAGATCTCGCGCCGACAACATCCGGCCTTTTAAGCGATATAACGCCGGCCACTTATGGTGACCTACGATCTGTCGACGGCTCTACTTCTTTTTCTTTCAATAAAGAAACTTATTTACGGTAACAGAAAAGAAGTCTCTCGTGCGTGAGACACAACAAATTTAACAGTCTTTTAATATTAAATTATTAATATTACTATCTTCAAAAACAAAGTTTTTACTCTTTTATTCTACTTATATATAATTTTATAATCTCTCTATGCTAATTATTAAATTACAAGCTTTCTCAATACGTAAATAATGATTTTTGTATGTATTTTAACTGTTGAAAAAGAATACAAAATTAAAATAATTCCATCACTCATAGATTTTGAGGAATCAAGGACTTTATTTTCCCAGAAACTTAAATAAATTTAAACAATTTATAATTTCTAATTTCTAATTTCTAATTTCTTTCTTTTATTTTATGTACAAAATAAAGTATGTATAAAAATCACCATTCAGATATTAAGAAACAAAAATCTTGTTAATCAATGTATTTTTTATTAAATATTGCCAATAATATTTTATTTTAATATATCACTTAAACAATATGTATATGTATATAA
>Ga0157363_1007964_pt1 | contig 10059 bp, 9 predicted proteins | sample AttsexASBM1_FD_111477 | JGI IMG/M metagenome (GOLD analysis project Ga0157363, IMG submission 111477) | Fungus gardens microbial communities from leaf cutter ant in Ribeirão Preto, State of São Paulo, Brazil - Atta sexdens ASBM1 | ecosystem: Host-associated > Fungi > Mycelium > Unclassified ...
ATTAATTTTAAGTAGACTGTTTTAACAACACTCTGAAATTCTTTTGGGTATTAAAAAGAAAATAGGAAAAGTTATGTTATCTAATTAAGAATTTTAAGAATTGGAATATATAAAGAAATGAAATATCTATAAGTTAAATATTTAACTTACAGAATAATAAATATCACTATTAAAATAGTGCAATGAAATATTCATTTCGTATTAAATAATTTTGGAAACATAAAATATAACTTTGTTGATTAATTTTATTTTCATAGTATACAAAAATTTATTTTTATAATTAATGTTTTTTTTTATTATTACTATTAAATAGAATTTTTTCAACTTAATTTATCCGAAAAAAATAAATAATTGAAAATGGAAAACAATTCTTTATATTCAAGGAATAAGTGGGATTTTTCCCCTGTGCACCGCGCATTTTCTTTTCGATATTTTTAAAGATTTCAGCGCAATGCGCTCATTCTCATATTGAGTGCCTATGTAGGGGATGTCAAAAGTATTTCCTTTCGTATCTACAGGGTGATGGTGTTGTAAGCTTCAGCTCATTCGGAGTAATCAGTAATCATACTACCATTTGTTGTATTGTATAACGTACGTCTAGTAATGCTTTTTCACAGTGAGCCAACTAGATATCTACGTGTAGTTCTTAATTTCTTTTTTTTCCGAAAACGATTATTCTTATTGCATGAGGAAATCCGCTAATGCTAAACAGGAGGGTTTAGAAAGACATTCTAAATTTAAATTTATATGATTTTCTAATGTATTTTCTTTCGAGCATATCATAGTTATCTGTAAGAAAACTCGACTGGAATGCGATTAATTCATTAATTTAGGATCAATTTGTTTTTAACAGGATGTGTCGTATATGTAATTTATCGCAATACTTGCTTATAAAATAAATTACAAAATGAATATTTTTTTGGCAGCGGTAGCTTCATGTCATTTATGTGTCAAATACTTGCGTTAATCACGTACCAAATAAAAAGAAAAAAAAACTTTATTTTAATCTGAATCATAATGTATTTAAAAATAATATCATTAATATATGAGTTGTAAATTTTTATTTTAAGTATTAATTAGAAATAATTAAACAAAAGTTAAAGAGTACAACAATTGTTACTGAATCTATTCTATAAAAGCGAGGAAGTTTTTGTGTTATGCTTCTGTCGATCGTGAAATAAAAAATATTCAATTGGCAATTAAAGACGGAGTACATGTATTTCGTTTAAAAAGATTTTACAGTAGCGATCATTGTTGTGCATTGAGATATTGGATGTGTAGTTGCTATGTGGCTTCAGATTTCTGTTCTTTAAGTTTATTAGGACGAATCATTGTTTGGACATAATTATTGAAAGGACTCACACATCTGAATGATAAAGATTTGAATTTCAAATGGGTGAATTCTTTCCATCTTACCAAATTCTGAACGATTATTCCATAAACATATATATGCGAATACTAAATATACGAGACACGGCTGTACCATTAATGCTCTGCTACTTGAAAATATTTTGATTAATATTCGAATCTACGATGGAAATATTGCAATAGATTGCCAATCATCAAATGATTTCAAACCGATTGTCGGAGAAATATTCACTGTAGAGACATTGTTCCTTGTTAAGCTCTTTGATCCTTTGTTTCATATATATTGGATTTGTAGACCTTAATTTCACGAATTCTTAAAATCTTAAATCTTTTGATGCAAATTCTTGATTTCTCGATTTTCAATTTTAATATTATAAACTCTTGGTTTTACGGATCTTTGGTTTAAAAGATTATTTTAAATAATTAGTTTTGCTGATTCTTATACGCACATATTCCTAAATTCACACATTTTTGATATCGGATTTAATGTCATAAATCCTTGATTACAAAAGCATCATTGTAAATCTATATAATTCCGCATAACATTATTGTAAATTCTCCGTTTTCTTAAATCTTAATTTCATAAATTTCCTATGTCGTAGATCTTTTCTCACGGATTCAATTTTATTAAACAATTTTTGGTCCCATAATACCTGATTACATTATTTTATCATTTAATTAAACTTATAATTTTTTTTTTAATACCACAGTCAAAGGTACTTCGATGCTAAAGATTTAATGCCAAAAAAACCATTTTTAATATTTTGTAATATTTGCAACTATTTTGTTATATATAAATACATACTCTTCGCGATCGGTTTCGAAATCTATATCAGAAATTTACGAAAGCAGTTCTAAGAACGCCTTTTGATTTCAGATTACTATGGAGGAGGCACGAGGTGATCCGAAATCATCATTGCTGCAGAAGCTACTGCAGTCCGAGTGACTGCAGGCCACTATCCCATCATGCAGTAAAGAGTTATATGTAATATATTTTTGAGTATGCAGAGAGCGGAACGGAGATATATAGGACGTATATAAAACGCGGAAGAGAGCAAGAGGATGAAAAAAAGGAGAGAAAATGTGTGAGAAAGTGTTATAAAATGCATATACACTTATACGTAATGGATACTATTGTATTATATGTAACGTCACACACGGAGTCAGTATTCATATACGTATCACCAAATACAATGCAAAACTAGCGCGCGGTGCTCTCTAGAATGTTGTCCGTCGATCAGTCGAGGAAAAAAGGACGAGCGAGAGCGCGAGAGAGAGAGAGAGAGAGATAGATAGATAGATAGATAGATAGATATAGAGAGAAAATGAGAGATAGAAAGATAGAGATAGGAAAAAAGAGAGATAGAAAGATAGACATAGAAAGAAAAAGAGAGATAGAAAAAGGAGGAAACGGCGGGACCTGTTCCCTTTCTTTTTTGCTTTTCGAACTTGAAGGACCAAAAGTTTTAGTTTTTGTTTGGCTGTGTCAAGATTTCCTGGCTGAGCATGCAATTCGCCAGGAGAATCGAGGTCGCGTCGTATCGCGGCACGGAGAGAATCGATTCGCGGCGTTCGTTCCCGTCGCTTTTTATGTTTTTTCCTTTTTTTGTTTTGTTTGTTGAGGAAAGAGTCTTTCTCTCAAGCTCTCGTCTCGGCTTTGGATGACCGAAGATTTATGTCGTATCGTATATTACGCTGTGACGATCACAAGCATACGATGAACCCACATCCGCATTTTACCTGTCGATACCTGTGTGTATGTGTATGTGTGTATGTATTAATGTTTGCGCGTGTGCGTGTGTATCGCGTTCTCCGTCAGTATTGTATTTGGTATATCACAAGAGCGGGAAAAAAAGGAGAGGAAACTATATATAGGTACCTCAAAAAAAGGTATACTTTACTATACCACTGGCTGTTGAACATAGATACTATTTATAGGATTTAATTCTATACACAGATGAAAAAAAGAAAGAAATAGAGCACTCTATTCACGTATTCTTCTTAATTTAACATCCTTTTTCGACTATTACATTTATGGATAATATATTTGTGATTGTAAGAATCTGCAACCAAAATGTGACAAAGAATACTTGTTGTTGTTAATATGATTATAACTATTATTATATTGTAATAACTATTAATTATTTTATTTTATTTTATTATTATATTATTAATATTATTATTATTATTATCATCGACATTATTATTATCACTATTACCAATATTCTTGTTGCAATTGCTATATTATTATAATAAGAATAATTATTATATTATTTTATTATTATATATATCAATATTGATATTATTGAACACTTGGAATATTCATATTTCTATTCAATAGTAAGAGTACCTTTATATAAATATAAATATAAATATATTGTATAAATGTATATGTATATATATGTATAGTGGGTTTATGTACGCGTTATATATAAATAATAGATGCGGACATTATTTATGTATAATCGATATATAAATTGACGTATATTTATATATCTATACATGCGAGATGGAGAAAGAAAGAAAAAAAGAGGGAAATCGATCTTCTATTTTGCATAGCTCGGTAATGATTCTCTTTTGGGTCTTAGATGCACACTAAATTACTTCTAAATGACATCTGTTGTTATATAAATGAGAAAAGAGGAAATCTAATTACACCTACACGTGTATATGCACACGATGCTATACGCGCGCGCGTGTGTGTGTGTATACGCGTGTACACATACATATGAAAGAAATCTCACGCAAGTGTCTTATTTTTCCAGGAAGTTCACCACTTATTAAAAGTTGGAAGAAATCGCTACTAGAGATTTTGAATGCGTGTGACGATAACTATGGGGTTTCGGTATGAGATGAGTATATAACGTCAGCGAGTTTTCTTTAGCATTGATGGAATTTTGTTTTAATTGTAAAATTAATGATTCGCATGAAAAAACCGTCTCTCTTTTCCATTTCGTTTTGACCGTGATTTACAAATGTGATTTTGATGGACGCGGACGTGGCAATTCTAGTGTTTATTTGGCGTGTATTATTATATTTATATTGTTATGCGTCCGTCTTGTATTTTTTTTAAATTTCGAAATTAGTTTTTTTTATCGAAGGGAAAAGGGATTCGCGTTTTATAAGTTTTTTTTTGAATTATTTAATGGAAATTAGTTCATATCGTTTTGTTTGAGCCATCGCGTGATGTACATAATGAAAAGCAACGGATTCGGATTTATTTGTTGCATGTTTTACCTAAAAAACTTATAAATATTTGTACGTTATTGTTGTTTCTTTTTATTTTCTATAATACGAAACACGAAATTTTTTATCCATAGCGCGAGAAAACAAGTATAACGACGACGGTGATGATAACGAGGATGATAATGAGATTGATGATAATGATAAGGATGGTTGATACTGTGATGACATTAATACTTGGCCAGCTCCTCTCCTGTTGCTTTTTCTTCCAATTGAAAGCAGTTACAAAGTTGTAATCTCCATAAAAAAAAAAGAAAAACACAACGTGAGGTACTCTGAATATGTACACGTACATACATAGACATGTACTTGCCTGTGAAAGCGGATACGTATATTACGCGTACGAGAGAGAAGAATGAAAGAGAGTGAGAAAGAGGGGGAGGGGGGAGAGAGAGCGAGAGAGAGAGAGAGAGAGAGAGAGAGAGAGAGAGAGAGAGAGATTAGTACGCACGTACATGTTTGTGTATGTCCGCGCGTGTGCATGCTTATGCCAGGGTGCGAGATGGAAACGTCGTGGCGTTTAGGCGTGCAGTGTGTATGCGTGTGTGCGTGTGGAGGCGTGCGTTGTTCGTAGGCACGCTCGTACGCGGGTGTGCGTAGCAAATTACGTCATATAGATAGATCATATGTGCTTTCTAATGATGAATAATTTTATAAATATAAATATAATATCGATCTCTCACCGTGTACGTTCATTTCGTACGACGAGCTTGTATGTGAACTTCGCGTGTCCTGGAAAAGGCCCGTTCGCCTTTTATTAAACTGTCAAATGATTTCAGTGTTCTTGCTTCATTTCAGTTGATTCTTTTAAGCGTTCCGCGAACACGTAAAATATCTCCCTCCTGGCATTCTCCCGTCTTCTCCTCATTTATACCGCTTCCAGTTTCTTCGCTCAAGAGCTTTGCGTGATATTATTTTTAGATGTAGTCTAAAACTAAGATATACTCTTATTTTTTATTCACCGAAAAAACAGCAATTGATTTTATTTAAATTAAAATTTAAGGTTTATTTATTTAAGGAAACAATATCTTTTATATCTTCCAAACAAATTTCTTTTTGCGTTTTTATTTTGTAGAGGATAACGAGAAATAAATTGTCATATAAAATACTACCGATGGAACAATGAAACTCAATCTTTTTTACTGCTCATTAAGTAGACAAAATTTTCAAGTTACACAACTATAATTTTGTTTGAATTGAAATTTATTTAAAGAAATGACAATATGTTTTATATCTTCCAAACAACTTCCTTTTGCGTTTTATTTTGTAAATGGTGACGAGAAATTGTAAAATATAAAATATAAAATGTAGATGAAACTCAATTTTTTTGCTGTTTTCAAACAGAAAAGAAGTTTGAACTAATTAACTTAATCATAGTGTTTTTTCATTTATTATTATTTATTCTTTTTTTTATATGAAATTTACAATTCGAGATAAATGGAAGGAAGATAACCAGAAAAAACGTCGATTAGCTTATACAAAATATCTTTATTCAATGCGAAATACATAGATAAAGTTACGATAGCAATATACATAACGTTAATTTAATTATCGTAGTGTGATATCTCCTGTAAATCGCATCGCGACGTTATTGGCAGTTTCACGATGCCGGATGCGATAGATTCTTTTTCTATTTGGCATAAGGCAGTTATATGGCAGCCGGCGGCGCTTTTTATCGTGCGCGCAGGAAGAGACGAGATGGCCGGGAGAATGGGTCGTAGACCTGCACAGGGTGGGAACGAATATAGCGATGAGTTTCCAAGAGCGATAGAAGGGTCCTGGATGAGGATTTTCAGATAAGCAGCAATCCAGGTCTTGATTCAACAGCAGCCACTTTGACAAGCAACTCTTCTTTCATGTTGAGACTTCCGGGGAAGAAATGTATTGATAAATCGAGAAATTTATCAAAGTTGCGTTTCATATCCAATACTTCAATTTCAATGGTCTGTGACTTAAAAAAGAATTTATTCATACAATTTCTTTTCCAAACAGCTTAAATAGATCTGAACTATCTGCATGTTGTTTACATAATCTCGAGTCTTTATTCTTGAACGTTCATCCGCGTTTTCTACTCGATGCAAGGTCTACGAACGAAGGCACTCAGCCGATATAACTTAACTAATAGAATAAAATAGTTTTTCTTTCTTCTTTATATACATAGGCTTGCTACACTCTTTGCACGTCATTGATGCCGCTGAATATATACGCGATTTATGCTGCGCCTACACGTTGTTTAAAGACTCTGCCGATTCCCAGTGCCTGCCGCGTACGCGACCTCTCCTGCGTTGGTGATAGGGTACACGTCTATTCGAATATCTTCCTCGAGGATGGGTAGCCCACGGTATCCTGGAAGACTCGTAGTCAGGCGGTAGATTGCGAGGTGGTGGTGCTGGTGGAGCAACGCCCCAATTATTGGGGGCTCGCTCGTTGTTGGACGTGAAAGGTTTTAAAACTTCGGCGACTCTTCGGCGGAGGCACACGGCGCAGCGACTTACTCGGGACGTATGATCGGCTTTGAGCGTCTGTTGCAACGGTTTACGAAACATTTCGTCGTCATGAATGGTCGCTAGCCAGTACGATGTCGCCGTAGCGAAATAATTACAACTACCAAGGCCACGACATTCAATAAATGGTCTGACACGGAATTCCTCTAAGCAGGATCCGGGCGAGACTAGAGACTGACCACCACCATCCGCACCTGCATCTCTGTGCTGTAATTTTATAATTATATAAACTTATTATATCAAACTAATTGATTGACAATACCTTCAATATTCATTTAACTATTATACATTTTTTATATTTATTGAATTCTTATCTATATTGAAATTAATATAATACAATCGATCTTACCATGAGGAAACTATATCCAACCCAGATTTCTTCCCAGCCACCCGGACACTCGGGTATTGCCATAGATTGACTATGAACGGCTATTACCCTAGTCGGTGCTTCGCACACTGAACATCTCGATATGTATCTACCAATTTCTGGAGCTGGTATTGGTGTCATCATCATCGGCATAGGCTCGGTTGTACTGAGCCAATAGCTGTAGTCATTGCGATTGGCATAATCACACACGTTGTTTAGATTGCAGAACAGGAAAGGCATAGTGGAAAACTTCCTGACGCAACTACCAGCAGCCCCTGAATTGTATTATACTTTATGTGTGTGTGTGTGATTTATCAATTGCATTATACTCTTATTAAAGATTCTTTTTAAATCATATATTCTTGTAATGTCAAAAGTTTTAATAATTGTTTAAAAATTTTTCTTCTTGCATTAAATTTCTTTCTAATACTAAATTGTCAAGAAAGTACTAAATCACCTTTTTATATACAAATTTATTCAAAAACAACAATTATTCCTCAAGATAAATTATATTAAAAAATTATTCGCAAATTATCAATTTGCTAGCTGTCGGATCATTAATTTAAATGAAATTAAGATTTTACTGCGGTTATATCTGTATACGATTTTGATCTTGCATCATTTGATTATGATTATATTTGTTTCTCTCAATGAAATATTTCTTGCGAGGATTCGAAACTATTGAGTTGAAGTAGCTTGTCATGAGTTCTTCGTATCTCGAATAATACTGGGAGCAAATTCAACAGTTAGTAGGATGATGATTGAACGTGATGGTCTTTATTATGAGGAAAAGATGTTGTTTTTGAATAAATTTGTATATAAAAATCAAAGGTTGATTCAGAATTTTTTTGACAACTTAATTAGTTAAATTAACATTTTATTATATTCTATAAAAATAATTATATTAAAAATATATTGTTTACCAAGATCTTGCGCGTAAGCTCGTCCATTACCCATGATGTGCAATAACGAAAATCCTTCCCAGATCTTTACGGTATTTCTTGGACAGATCGGTATCATTTCGGATTGTGAGTGACGAGCAAAGTAGAATCCTCTATCTCTTGGACCAATTCCATTTGGCGCAGGTAATCCAGGTGCACCGGGGAAACCTGCGAAAAAGTAATTGTTCCCTTATTTAATCTACACAGTTAAAACAATGCAAATTGTTACATCAACATATTGCTTCAATTTGAAAATTAAATTATGTTAATATTTAATACGAAATATATAATATATTATCATACCTTGTTTTCCTTGTCGTCCTGTAGATCCGGGAGATCCTTGATATCCAGGAGGTCCATCTTTACCATCTGGTCCTTGCAGCCCAGGAATTCCAATCATTCCTGTCTCACCCTGTCGACCTGGCAGACCGTCCTTGCCAGGTTCACCTATCATTCCCTGTAGTCCAGGGAAACCTGTATATTTACCACATGCAATATTATACTTCCATTCAATAAAAATATGCATATACTACTAATTTTTCTATAAAATGAAATATATAACACCTGGTAATCCGGGTACTCCTATATCACCGGGCAATCCTCGTCTCGGGAACGGCGGGAAAGGATTTATGCCAGATTCTCCTTTTGATCCCTTTTATAAGTATATATTTAAAATAACTTATACGTTTTATTTTTGTTCTTCGATTTTATTCAATTATTTAAAATATTGTTATATTTGACAAATAAAAAAAATAATTAAATTTAAAAGAAATCTATATAAGAATATTTTTATTATTAAAAATAAAAGCGGAAAAAACTAACAAGTAAATCGATGGCTGTAATATCTAAATTGTGAAAAATATGAAAATATTCAAGACTCACCTTTGGTCCTTCAGGACCAAGTAGCCCAGGAAGACCAGTTTCACCGGTTTCTCCTCTTTCTCCTTTCTGTCCTGGCAAACCATCAATACCAGGTAAACCAGAATCACCTCTCATTCCTTTTGGTCCAGTTCGACCATCTAATCCTCGCCATCCAGGTTCTCCAGGTTGTCCTTTAGCGCTGTCTGCAGATATTCCCGGTTCTCCACGGAAACCTTTCGGTCCTGGTACTCCAGGGAAGCCTTGAAATCCTTCTAAACCTGGTGCACCCGGGAAACCGACGAATCCTTGCAGACCTGATCGAAACGTAAAATAATAAATATTAATTAATGTTAATATTTTTTAATTTTGTCCTGTTATTACTTAATTAACTTTGAAAAGAAGTCGAAAATGCGATAATGATTGTTACCTAGCTCTCCGACCATTCCTTTAGGACCATGAAAGCTGTGACCTATGTCACCAGAGATTCCCTTAGGTCCATTCGGACCATATTCACCAGGAGCTCCTTTTTGTCCTGCACGTCCTGGAATACCAGGCATACCATCAAGACCAGTGCGGCCAGGTTCACCTGGTTCAGCGAATTCACCGGGCAATCCTATGGTAAAACAAATAAGAAAATAATATTAAATGAGATGAAATATCAAGTTTGAAATATCTAGATTAAAATAAGAAAAATGTTTGTAGATTTTTATTAGCAAAATTACATTAGAATGTGAAGCATATGGCATTAATTTTCTTAACTTATGAACTTAAAAAG
>Ga0157363_1007965_pt1 | contig 10058 bp, 3 predicted proteins | sample AttsexASBM1_FD_111477 | JGI IMG/M metagenome (GOLD analysis project Ga0157363, IMG submission 111477) | Fungus gardens microbial communities from leaf cutter ant in Ribeirão Preto, State of São Paulo, Brazil - Atta sexdens ASBM1 | ecosystem: Host-associated > Fungi > Mycelium > Unclassified ...
AAAAAACATTGCTGCTTTTAACATGCATTTGTAAATGATCACATCAAGGATCCTTAATTCTGGCAATGTAAAATTTTCATCTTTTGTCTGCAGCCTGAGTCTACAGTGCACGTTTTTATAGTATTCTATATTATAAAAATTTGAAAAAAATTCTTACATACTTGTGCATGGAAGCTTTAACAAGTTTTATTATCACAGATTGTATTTTGGATTGTATTTTACTTATTTTTTTCAAAGTTAAATTATTTAGCAGAATTCACAATTATAATCCTCGGGAGATTGTAGTACAATATATCTGAAAGATACATACACAATGTGTTTATAAATATTTTTAAGCAGTGACACTATTGATCTATTGAATAAATAATAGCTGTTGTATGGATCATTAAAATTTTAATAGCACATCGTATGTGATCAGACAGCCAACTAAGATCATATTACAGTACACATAGAAAAATATAAATTTTGATAAATTGCAGTTATTTCGATAAAACATAACATTTTCCATGCATTCATATTGTTCTTTTTTTTTTGCAAAAGATAATCCTGCAGATCCGATTTAAAATAGATATCGCAAACCTAACACCTTTGGTATTAAATTAAAGACCGCAACTTCCCTAGGATTAAAAAAAATCAATCATTTTTAAAGTATAATATTGCAGATGGAAGGTTAAGAATTATACAAGGCAAAGATATGCAAATTCAGAAAAAACAATTTTGATTAAATGTTTTGTTCTTGGAAATCTGTAGACTTTATAATTTTGTTTTCACGCAACTTTATATTTCCTATGATTTACCTGCGCAAAGGTAATTGGAACAATCGCGTGTAGAGTCTCGTTGAGAGTTTACGGCTGAATGCAGCGTGCCCCGCGGAACTCCGCGAGTCCAGAATCGAGGAAAGATCGAATGCCATACCGTGGCTGCGTGCGGATTGTTGAAGGACAGCCTCGGCGGTAGTAGCAGCGAGTCCGAGAAAAAAAGGGAAGTGAAATTAAAAAGTATCCTTTCACAGAGCGGTGCGGCCGTCGTGGAGGCAACGTGCAGGTCCTTCTCATCCCTTGCCCCGAATAAACGCGTACATCCTCTATTCTCCCTTGTAATAATCCCTTCCGGTTAATCTGCTCCAATGTAGCCTGCAGCGAGTATCCGATGAACATCGTACATACCCCCCCATCCAGCTGCACGTCGGCAAAAGTACCGGCTTCCTGCGCCGGTACATACTTCACATTGTAGGGTAAAACCACCCTCCCCATCTCTCGTATTTCTCCGTGAAAAACGAGTAAATAAATACAAATGTGCGGAACTCGCACGGTCCACCACTGAAGAAGAGAATGTTACACGTTTCTTGTCGAAATCGCCTAAAGCGAAAAGTGTATTTCAAAAGGAAAGTTCAGTTTACCTACAAATATAATACTAACAAATTACAATACATAAAGCACACAGTTAGAAAATATATTTGTATTAAATTGAGCATATTTTACATTCGAAATTTTTGTGTTAATTTAGCATAGATGATATGTTAGAAAGTAACATAAATATTATGTAAAAAATTAATCTAAAAAATAACACTGACTAACTTATGAACAAATTGTGAAAGCATATTTTTTTCGGAAACATTTACATGTTAAATTAGCACATTTTCTTTATTTATTAGAATTTCATTTTACATTTTATTTATTTCTTAGAATTCATTATTTTTGTGTTAATTGTTCATTTACTCATAATACATAAATGTTAATTTTACTGAAAAAAACATGCATCCACAGTTTACTTACAAACTTGTGTCAGTGCTTTTTTTGCGCTAAATTTTTGTACATAAAATTTGTGTTACTTCTTATCATATTCATTTTGTATAGGATCTATTAAATTAACACAAAAATTTAAGTGAATTATTTGATTACACGTTAAATATTAAATTTAATTAATTTTTCAACTATGTATAAACAGCAATTTTTTTAAACTACAGAAGAATGAGAAAGGGAGAACGCTCGTTTTGTAAAACTTCTATTGAATAAAAAATAAGTGACTCGATTTATTTTATTGAATTGTGATGAGAGCACGAAGAGCGGAAAGTGCTATGAAAGAGAAGAGGTTGAAAGGTGGAGAACAAGTTCGTACAAAAAAGCGCGAGAAGTAGGTAGTTCTTGGTATTTTCCTTGTTCCATGTAAATAATGTACATTGACAAACGGCTAAAATTATAAATGAGAAATGAGAAAGAGACATGACTCATTTTCTACAGCGCGTCTGTGGAACAGAAAGTGTGCTATATCTATAAACAAATATATACCCATATGTATATCATGGTTTAGGAGGAACACGATATTCATTCGCCAGTCCTGGGCAAAGAATGTTAAGTAGTCCAGTGCGCTCGTTCCTCTTTTGCACTCCCGTCTCCCTGCTTCTCCCCTGACCACCTCCTCTGTCGATCCTTCTGATATTTTCATCTATCCGTGTAAATGTACTTAGCGTGCGCGCAAGCTGCCGAGCCGGCAAGCTTTATTACGTGAATTTGGAAGCGCTGTAAGCGACTGAAGGGGGATGAGCTCTGGAAGGGTGTACAGAGGGAAGATATACGTTTCGCCAGTTTCGCGCGAGGCGGTAGCGCAAATGGGGTGAAGGGGGTGGTCAGCGGGTGATCGCGAGAGGGTAGCGACTGGATAGCCGCTGTACCGTGCCAGCTCTGAGAGACCGACTCTTCATCCCAGTGGATATGCATTTTCCGTTTCCAACCCTCTCCGCGCCGTTTCTCACAAGCCGCTTCTCCGTGCTATCCTCTGTCGGTTCCTCTTATTGCTCCCTCATACTTACTGGATCGTAGATGAGCGGCGCGATAGATGGTATGCATGCGTATATGCGCACGGAAGCGTGGGAGTTACTGTTAATTCGGTTTACGAGCTCCTATTAGGAATATAAGGGAAACTAACGACCAGCGTGGTGCGCCATTTCGAAGTTGAGACGAGTGCGCTGCGTTGCACGCATACACTCTCGAAAGAGGGAGAAAGGGAAAAGGATAGATAAGTGAGGCTGTTCTTCGAGTGTTTCCTTTGCGAGTAGCTTCATCGTTTACACATCGGCGGACATCGGTGTTAACAAGAGGGCTGTTGGAGAGAACACTATCGTGCCGTGAGAATTCTAACGATGCCCGGTATTATGACGCAACTTCTAGAGGAGCAGGATAAAACCGCCGCCATTTTTAAGGCACGTTATAGCGTGGATTGTTAAATGTAAAGGTGATCTTTTCTAAAGTGATTATCTTTATTTCGGCATTTTTAGAAATATGAGCAATCTGTTTTTAAAGATTTTGTTTGCATTCGTAGAAAAACATATCAGATACATATTAGATACAGTTATAATAGATATGCAACTGAAAGGCTACCGAAATGCGTAAGTAGCAGAGAATTATATCGCTGAAACAGTATCAGATAGCTTGCGTGTATCAGATAGCAGAAAAAAATGATAATTCCGTCGAGACGAAACGTAAGCAGTATTATACCGGATGTTCCAGGATTACACCAGAAATTAAAATAACATCGTCTACAACCAACCGAACTTATTTCTTTATTCTTTTAATTTTCATTCTATTAGTATTGTTTTTTTTTTTAAAGGGGGATGCAACCAGAAGCGAAACGTTAATTTCACCGTGTAATGTCGACAAGACGGGCATTGTTGTTGTTCATACAACGTACGGTGTCGCCGGCGGCGTGCGTTACGAACTGGTTGAAAAAGAAATTGTTCGTGCATGCCGATGTATATAGGAAGGTAATTGGATATCGCACATCTCGCGGACGCAACATATACAACGAACACCACTGCTGATATGTCGAGACTCTCACGGCAGCGGTTACTACTTGGAATTGTTTTCGCGTTCGAGATTACAGTGCACCCGCCATCCGTCTCCTTTTCTTTCTCTCCTTTTCGTCCAGGAGGGTATAAGCATACGATAACGATCCGATTCATTAACACAATATTTTATTTGATAACCACGAATTATTAAATTAAATAATTATAACTTTTATATAACAATAAACTTTAATTCCGGAAATATTATCTGTACGTGGACGCGTGATCATTAATGATTTAATAATAATTTTAACATTAATTCTTTGAGGATCAAAGCTTTTTAACAAAGAAACTTGAAAAAGACCTGAATTGAATTTAACGATTCCGAAAATCTTTAAAAAACAGTTTTGGGAATTGCTGAATTTAATTCTAGCCTCAAAATTTAAATTTCGAACAAATAATCTGATTATCATGAAACTCAGTTTTAGGAAGTCCTTTGAAGGTTCTTAGGAAGTATCGCTGAATTTGAACGTAGTCTGAAAATGTCAAATTTCAAAAGGGTAGTAGCCTCAAATGAAGGAGAATTTAGTATCAGTTACGACTCATTATCAAAGTTCGAAAGTTAGTTTGGAAATTAGTACTAATTATTTGCGTAGCACTGATAAGCTTTGAATAAAATGATGATGGAAGTTTGATAACGATACTGTTTTCTTTACTTTACAATAAAAATTTCTTTAAAATTGAGTTTTATAATATCAGATTTTTTTTTTTTAATTCTGCCCGCCAAATTAGATCATTATCTTGATTTTTTTCTTTTCGACTCCAGATTTAAATAAAATATTATCAAATTATTCTATAGATCAAGTTTCATGAAAATCAAGAGAGTATAAGTGCAGACATTTCAAAAAATCCAAAGCGTACAAGGGGATAATTATGAGTTAATCTCTTAGAGCTTAGTGTATAATCAATTAATCAGAGATCTCTTGTATAAACTACCGAATGAACGTGACGCCGAATGATAACTGCATGAAGAATGTTTCTAAGATACAAATGAGGGTGAGAGATAACTAAACTTTTTGCTTACACACTAAGCGCGAGTGTGTGAGTAACAAGCGAAGAAATAAAAGCACAGCCGAGCAACCAACAGCCATGGCTAAACATCTACCCATCTTCCTTCATGAGTTTTTACTTCGATATATACACATGTTATTTATCGTTCGTCACGTATTCTCGAGGCCAGCGTACGCGATGGTATGGTATAGAAGGAGTTACGAGAAAGAGAGCGAGGGGAGATGCCGGTTAGTTTGCATTCGCATTAGTATATATTGTTGATTCTCATAATGCACTGCACGAATATTCGTCGATACAGTAAATTGCAACGTTAACGTATCAGTTCGATATGCTTAAATTATTTTCACCGCTTTAATGCCCGATAAAAACCGCCGTCAAATCGCGCAATCTCGCGATATCATTTCTGCGAGGTTTTGTGTTACATCTGTAAAATATCATATCTTAAAAATAACTTGATGAGGCAACAATCTTCTCCCTGACATTTTCGTAACAATAACTTTTGATTTTTATTTATACGCATTTAGAATTATTTCAAATTTAATTAAAATATTAAATTATTACTCGATATTTTTGAATATAATAAATAAATCTTGCTGGAAAATTGCTAGAACATTTAATAATACATTTTATGAAAATTTATGAAATAGATGAGAGCTTCATAAATCGTAAAGCACATAATTATCTGCAGTTTCTCCATGATTATTTACGATTTTTCTAACATCCACTGTTTAATATTACAATGAAATTAAAATTATAATAGATTAAAAATGCAGAAAGAGGCGGCAACTAATTAAAGATTGCGTTATTCATTAATATGTAAATTTTGCACTGGTGCCGCGAATTAAAGAAACCTCTCCGAGTGCAAGAGGAAGTCTCTCATCCTCCCGCATCTCTACCCGACCGCAGAACCGTGGGTCTTCGTGGTCGGATCTTAAATTCATTTTATTTCCGGCCGAATGATCCCAGCGAAAAGGTTTAAACGATTTATCATCTGCGAATCGTGCTTTGGTCAGACGCTTCTTTTACAGAATACCGAAACTTTCTTCGCCTCATCTTCCCTTCTTTTTCGTCTCTTTCGTTTCCATCGTGTCTTTATTGCTATAAATACACGCTTTCTCTTTATATAGGGCAAATTTTATTGAGAATGCTGCTTATGCAACTAAAATATTTATTATGGCGCATTATCGTGAATCATTAGTATATTTCTTATACTAATTTTTAAGTAAATACGTATCTTTATTATATGTGTAGGCTAGAGCGGAGCTTTTTTGTTCATTTTTTGTGATAATCTTTATATTCTCTGTAATAATATATATTAAACAATTGAAAATCATACTTGTACTTTCAAGAAGCAATCATGATTGTATAAGGTTGTAAAAGCGTTACTGCAAGGAGATATTGTTTGCTGTCTTAAATTTTTTACATTACTTTATAAGGTTGAAAATAGCCCCGTCCTATCTAAAGAGATTATTTAACAAAACATTAATGGCACATAATTCTATGGATTTTATTCAGCAATTTGGCTATTTCAGCATTTATCTTGATGTTAAATTTCATACATTCATCATCGTTATCATTGTTATCAGTAAAATCTTTGCATAAGCCGTGACGAATAGCGTATCTCTTTTACGCTCACGAGACATTTCATTCAGACACTAAAGGGAAGTCAAATATATTTCTCGATAAATGAACATGGCGTAGAAGGGAGGCTTTTTGACGAAAGGGTTGAAGCGGAACGATGTTCTGGGTCGGCCATCAAAACGTAAGAAGGAGAGTTAGGGAGAAGAAATCATGAAGGAAACGACAGTGCTTCGGATTATCGTTATCAACAATTCAATAGTGTTTAACTTATTTATGTCCCGTTAAATGCCTGGGCTAATTAGATGGCGGTGCAAAAGATCTCTTGTTCTCTCGGCGGGCCCTTTTCCAAGGCATGATACCTCTCTCGGGGTGTAATGGGTGGCTGGAAAGTGGGAGAGTCGGAGGTGGCCTCCCATAACCAGCCGAAGACAGACAATGGGAAAGAATGGGCCAGGAGTCAGTCTGAATAGGCCTCAAGACACTGAACGCTATAATGCGAAAGACTCCATTGTGAGCCGGGCAGTTAAGTGCTTCTGTCTGGTCTCCAAACGAAGTGGGCTACGCTCGGTGTCTTGCGCCTTTTCATCCTGACTGTTCTCTCCATCCCCGCTCATCACCTCGTCACCTCCTCGTCAATTCGAGGAGAGTGGCGGTCGCAGATCATCCGCGAAAACTATGGAACGCGTTCTTTTGGGGATAAAATGCGGAAATAGAATAATAATCGCGAGTATTTTGAGCTCAATTAATAATTACAAATATTTAGTCATATTACAACATAGCTTTCTCTAAAGAAATAGATTTCTGTAAAAGACTGTAATTTATAAAAATATATTTGTTAATTAATTAATTACTTAAAGCACTTGTGTTTATTAACGAGAAATTCACTATATAATATTTATCATTTATAAAATTTATATATTGTTTCTGTAAACATACTTAATACGATTACGTCAATTAAATAAGTTCTCAGTATAAACCAATAATAAAATATATGTAAAATTTTGAATAAACATACCTGATATCAATAGAAATAAATTAATGTTGCTAACATATATATATATATATAATATATATCGAAAAATATAGTTTCTCTATATATTTTTTTTATTGCAAAAGAATTTTTAAACAAACTCTGAAATAACAAGCACAGTGTTCTTAAAATTCAGTACAATAATATCTGAAGTCAAGAGTGCTAGGCGAGCCGAAAAGGCGAGACTAGTTTCGAGATGGCTGGGAACAGATGGCCGATCAGATACCAGGGATTAAGAGAAGAGTAACACAACCCTCCGAGGTACGAGAGAAATGTGTATTAATTTTTCAAGTTTTTTAATTAGCGAATGTCTTCGTTCCGCCTTTCGGCCAGGACATTTATATTAGAACTGCCGTACTGCTCTCCTGCTTTTCTTCTATCTTTCTCTTTTCTCTATGTTGAATCGTTGTTCCTCACCTCCAACAGCCGGTTACTTTCTGAGTTGCTAGTTTCCTCTCTCCTTCTCTTTCTCTTCTTTCATTCGTTCCGCTTTTGCTCATTTTCTCATTTACCTTACCCGAGATTTGAAACGCAATGCCTTCCTCCAAGCGGGACGAGCTAATCTGTTATTCGTAATTACGCATTAAATAATTATTATCCATAGGCCGTTATGTATGTGTGTGAGCTGCGTCGAATCAAGATTTATAATCGGAATGCGCGAATTTATTCGCGTGAAATTTACCAAGGCTTTGAAAGTGAAGGTTTTTTTCTATTAAAAAAGTATTGAAAATTTAAATCTTTTATTTAATAATTAATTAGTTGTTAATTATATTAATGTATCACTTAAATGATCCAAAAATGAATTGAAAAAAATAGATTGGACGATACAACAAATAAGCTATAGCTTACTGCGAATTCAACATCTATGAAGATTTATTAAAAAAATTTGATGATTTAACAAATCACTAATGTTATTCAGTTGTCAACTCTATTTTAATATAAAAAAGTTGACTATTTATATTTGTATATTATGACTTAGATTTGCTGATTCAATGAAGTTTTTACCTATGCATTTTTATCGTGATTACATAAATTAAATGAACAGATTTAATGCACACATTCTTCAATTCGATATCATCCGATAATTATTGTTGTATATACAGACATGATAAAAATTTTTCCAAAATTTATTCTAAAGATTTAATAAAAAATATTTAATTGTACATGATAGTAAATCAATTATTGAGATGTCTTTTTGTTTGATGTTTTTTTTTATTCATTCACTCTCTAGAATAATTGTATCGTACAATTGATTCACTGCGTATCGAAGTATCGAAGTTCTTGAAGCCGATAGTAAATTCCGTCGCGAGAACAAAGTCTCTGGGGTGGTCCTGCCGAGCTGCCAAAGGGAGTTTCACATTTAAACCAAATTGAGATTTCGTGGGGTTTTCTGTAACTCCGCGAGGGAATCGAGGGGTAAAGGAGGGGAGCGGATTGACTCGCCCGTATTTATTGCTCCGTACTTCTGATTTTCATTGGACTGATGCTGCCTGCCCTGCTCGCCCCGGTATCCCCCTGTGTTCACCCCGGTATGCGGTATCGCGGAAGCGCACTCCCGCCAAACAATAGCTCCCATATAATTGCTTTTATAGCTCACTGAACGCTAAATATTCCATACTTTTCTTTCTGCTCCACGGTCCCGTCGTTCGTTCCCGATCATCAGCGAACCGATTGGGTAAATAGAGTCGCGAAGAGTCCGCTTGGGGGTGACTTGTTCCAAGACAGATCGAAAGCGTACTCTCGATGGGCGTAAACTCGAGTGATTTAAATTTTACCAAGCGGTTTCTTCCGGTTTTTTTTTCATATGTATTGAAAACAATTCAATGTTCATGTCATATTATTTTTGATATCAATTTTCTTTACAGATGTCAATATAGAAGTCAATTTATCATAGAAATTTTATCCAATTATTTAATTCAATTATTTAGTCAAATTGTTATTGTATATACTAGTGATTGTGCTATAAGATACATCTTGAGTTTACGGAATATTAGATAAAATGATTGGTATTCAAAGATACGTTAATTAGATGAAGAAAAAAAATTTGGCGAATTCTGTCAATCGCTAAACGAAAACTTTTCAATGAAGTAGGCGGCGCGGGCGATCGCGGCTCTACGTCGGCGTATTCGCCCGACCGACGTCAATTACGGATTCCTAACGTCCCGAAAAGCGATGGGCGCACCCCTGTAACGAGGCAGTTTGTCCAGCTGCTCGAAACCGCCCTCGGGAAAGAACTCCGACGTTCACGAAAAAGGAACGATCCGTCCCGGCGCATTTCCCGCGGAACCTCATTCGCCGAGCTTACCGCCGACGACAAGAGCAATGACCAGGATGAGAGATCCTCTCTCACCCTCGTCGAAGCCATTCGAACCGATCTCAGCATCCCTCTCTCCCACATCCCCTCTCTCTCTCTCTCTTTCTCTCTCTCTTGGCGTGGCGCGATCCCGAGGTCTTTTTGTCATCCCTGCTCGTAGATCTCACCATCCCATCACTTCGGTGACCATTCCGGGTCTCTCCTCCGACCAACCTGCTGGAAGCCGGCCTTTCCAGTTGTCGATGCTACCTCCTGTCGATACACGACAACTAGGCTTAAAC
>Ga0157363_1007966_pt1 | contig 10058 bp, 5 predicted proteins | sample AttsexASBM1_FD_111477 | JGI IMG/M metagenome (GOLD analysis project Ga0157363, IMG submission 111477) | Fungus gardens microbial communities from leaf cutter ant in Ribeirão Preto, State of São Paulo, Brazil - Atta sexdens ASBM1 | ecosystem: Host-associated > Fungi > Mycelium > Unclassified ...
GGTGAGGTTGCAGTGCCTACCACATGAGGCGCTGACTGAGACTACCCCGGCACAGCCGATCATCGTCGTCATACCCTTGACCCAAGTCCATGCTACATCCAGGAGGCGTCGATCGTAACAACATGTCCCCATTGTTTAGATTGCAGCAGGATGTATTTTCCATTACTCTAGAAAGTATTGCAAACCTATTATTGTTAAGACCTAATCAAGGACTATTAGATCTCTCTCCTCATTTAAATTGCTCTGTCCATTATTACAATTGTCCTCATATTCTATCCTCCTCTCTTGGCCTATAATTTATCTTCTACAATTTTGTGCTAGATGGCCAAATCCTCTACAACTATAACAATTCCTCCCTTTATCCACCTCCATGGCATATAAGTTGTGCTGTACAAACCCTACCCTCTGATTAGAGTGCACCATTACTGCATTTGTTCTCTCTACTTCTTCCATTGGAACAGGTCCTGCCAGCATCCACTATTGTTGAACCTCCTACCTCCTTGGCCATTATTGCCATTGTGCTCCTTCTGGGTTTTGTCTTGGAGTCTGTGGCCCCTGCTTCCTTTACCCTCTTAGTTTCTCTTCCTCTCTCCTACTCTTCCTCTAATTCATATTTAATGCTATTGCCCTATCATACCACTGTTATATTAAACTTGGTTGGCATTCTGACTCCATGAGTCTTCATCAGATTGTTCCATTCATTCCCCTCTTGAACTCTTCCACCAATGGCCTTCCTTCATACCCACTTCCTCTTGCTGCTCTCTGAAATTCCTGAACAAACTTCTCCATTGTTTTTCTCCCCTACTCTATCCTTTTTAGTTTTACTACTTTAACTGTCTCTTCATCTCCTCCCCCAAACTTCTTTTTCATATCTGCCAAAAATTTTCCTGATGTCTCATATTCCAGTGAATCTCCTTTCAAGTCTTCTAATGTATTCTTCTTCCATATATCTACTGAGCCTCTATATACATATGATAGAATCTATTGTATCCGCTCCTCTACTACTTCTCTCATTTTCATTCTAATGTATAGTTTGTAGGCTGTCACAAAGTCTAACACCTTCTTGGAACTTCCATCAAACATTCATGGTCTAGCCACTTCCCCTACTCCAGAGGCTGCTCCCTCTTTCTGTGCTGCTAATAAGGCTTGGAGTTGCGCTTGTAGTGCTGCAAACTGCTCCTGTTGTTGTTGAGCTAAAAGCTCATAGTTAATTGAGCTGCATTGACTTATGGTATATGGTGGTAGTGGTGTTGTTGGTGATGAGAGTAGTGGGAATAGTAATGGGGGTGGTAGTAACTGTTATTCAGAGAGCATAGATCCTGTATCAGACTTACTTCCTGATTCATACTCTGAACTTGATGTTTTTTCTCTGTAAGGGCTAGTGGAACTCTTATTGTCCACCTCACCCTGTCTACTGACTACTTCCTACTTAAGAGAACTGTAAACAATTTTGGTCTAAGAAGACTGTTCTATTCTAAGCAAGATCTTAAGGATGCTTGCTATTCTTCTGCATAGATAGATTACAAGGGAGTCTTTAGCACAGAGCTGATACTGAAAATTTGTACAGAACATGTCCATGCAAGGTTATTATGCTTATTAAGCACCAGTAGGCTTTAATGCAAATTAAGTGGTCAAGTTTCCCCTATTTAAAGTCTGGCTTTATCTTCTTGACTTTGGGCAGTATTACTTTTAGTTGAGGATGATAAGAGGGTAAGAAAAAAAAGGTAGAGAGGGTCCTGTATTGGACAGTCTCCAGAGATGAAATTGAGTTCTAATGTTATAATTCAATAACCTTAGAGTTGATCAAAGAAAGAAATCTTGTATTAGTATTAACACAAGAGAACTCAATGGAGTTCTTGGTACAAGATATTTACCTATATATACTAACTAATGGTGGTCTGTATACTACTACATCTAGCCTACCCTAAAGACTATGTGTTAGCCATGAAGTTAACATACATTGTGCATATTGTATAATAACATTGTTTCTCAAATCTTCCACCATGTTCTATGTGACTCTGTGATCATGTGACCATGTCATCTAATATGACTGATGTATGATAGTGTAATTATCATACTAAACTCTAACCCTAGTTCTCAAAATGGAAAATAAAGAAAAATAAAATAAAATCAAAATCAAAATCAAAAGAAACTTGAGTCCAAACTTTGTAAGTCTGATACAATAGCCTTAATTTCTCAGGTAAAAGATGTACAAAAAGCACTAGTAATTCATAAGGCAGCTTTTCATTGTATTTTTCTAAGCTTTTTAAAGAAATGGGATAGAAGAGCACTCTTGAAGTACCACAAAGGTAAGTGTTGTGGCAACTACTAGTCACAAAGACCAATAATCACACAAGGCAGCAAATCTCTTAGTAGGATATCAAGTGGGGATTACAAGAGAACTCGACAAGGAGTCCTCGCTGTATTGCTACCCTATTTATACTATTACATGTGGTCCGTGCTATAACTATACTTCTACTGTGCATCCTACCCTAAGGTCCATGCATCATCTATGAGTATACCATGTGTACACCATGTGGTAGCAATGCGGTTAACATGCTCCTTGACGTCATTGTCTAAACTTTTTTAGACCATAGGCCCTTCTAGACTGCTCTAGGCTTTATGACATAATGTCATGTGACTTCCAGGTCACATGCCTTCTCTCTCTTGCTGTAGACTAATAAAATAATATTCTTTCACTAATATATAAGGAAATCTTTTCCCACACTTCTTCATCTTATAACAGTAAGCTATATATGTTATATCTCGGTTGTTTGTTGTTGCTTTTGTATGTTTTGCATATGTGCAGATAGCCTTCATTTGGAGCTTTCCAACACAACTTGGTTTGTGAAAATCGGTCTACTGGTTGTGGAGATACAAGCTAAATGAATTTTGTGACAAATAGGAAGAATATGTATTCTATATATAATAGTCATTTATAGAAGGGCAACAAACCCCTAGTGAAATTACTCAATATTTTCATATTCTTGATTGTTGAAAGGGCCTTGTTAAAGTAAAAGCAAATGTGTTGTTGAAAATAAAACTAAGATATTTCTAAGTATTCTTTAGTTGTAGAATAGAACTCCCTAAGAGAGTGAGATCTAAAAGAGGAGGTTCAAAGTTTTGGGATCTAGAGAAATAAAAGACTTCTGACTTTTCATGTTTGACTATAAGTCTGAATTGGTCAAAGAGAGAAGAAATAATGTCATAGCTATAGAAAAGAAAAGTATTTGATTTTTTAAAAGATTTTTCCTGTGAAATAAAAAGACTGTCATCTACAAAAGATTAAAATAAAATGGAAGAATTTTGAAATGGATTTTTTGACCTTTTTTTGAAGATATAAAAAACAAGGGCAATATATAAAGCAGATAAAATAAGAGAGAGGGTAGATCCTTATTCTATACCTATATCTGTCCTGAAGAAGGGAGAAATGAAATTCTTCCACATATACTGTGTTTTTCTATCTATTAAATAGTTAGAAAAGAAAGATGAAATTCTAGAATCAAAACCAGCTTTGTTTAGAATCAAAGAAAGGAGTTGATAATTGAGTAAGAGGAAGAACTGGACAATATCAAAGACCAATATACTTGTTTGAAGACCTTTGACCCAACCCAAACAGATAAAGTGAGTGAGTACAATACTTATGTTAGTAGTTGAGTGCTGTTTAAGTCCATCTAATTGATTAGAATGAATGAAGTTAGAAGCAATAAATTAATATTGTAATCTCTCTCCAATGTCATTTTCAATGAGTTTTTCTAATGTATTGAGAAGGACAATAGGACAAAACATTTTTGGAAAGTCATATAACACTTTATTGGGCTTTGGAATAATAATCAAAGTAGATATCTTAAAATGCAATGGCCAATGACCAAGATTGATGCATGTGTTAGTGATGTTAACAATGTTGAATGGATACTTATTGCCATCTACAACAACTTTAAGATATCTTCAAGAGACATGATTGGGTCCTAGAGTAGATAAATTGTTATATTTTTTGATTGAATTTCTAAATTCCTTATTCAAAAAATTTGGCTATTCTGATAAGAACTTTAAGAGGATTTCATCCAATGGACACATATTTACTTGACAATTTTGTGCTAAATTGAATGTTTGATGAAGTGCTTGCTATAAATCTTCAAGCTTGGTGGAAGGATACCTATTGTATTGAAGAGCTTTGGTAGCTGGAAGTTTATGCTTCTTAACCCAATTCATGAGATTCCAGAGTCTCTTGTTTCTCAATGCAATTTCTTGAATTTTCTCATTAAAGAAAATGTACTTGATTTTCTTGACAAACTCCTTGAATTTCTTTCAATCTTCTAGTGACTTGAAGAATTGATAAGTGTCCAGTTTGATACTACACTCTTGATTCTACCATATTTTAGAACATTTAGTGATATTGACATTCTTGGAGAATTTATACTAAGTAGAATTCGAAATTCTTGTGTATTCTTGAACTATATTTTCAAGAGATTCTTTGCTTGATATATTTGTCATATCAATATTTCCTAAGATCGTTACGATCTCAAAACCTTAGAGTAGATCAAGAAAAAGAATCTTGTATAGAGTTTATACAAGAGAACTCAATAGAGGAATCTGTACAGGATTGTCTACCTTATATACTAAAACTTCATGGTCTGTGCTAACTACTTCTAGCCTACCCTAAACAGCCATGTGTTTGCCTTAAGGTTAACATGTGTTAAACATGTTGTATGACATCATCCTTCCAGAACCTTCTATGCTTTTCCACATGACATGTGACAGTGTGACAGTGATGTCATGTTAACTCTAACCCTAAGTCCCCAAAAATAAAAATGAAAGAAAAAAAATAACAAATGAGAAAAGAAAAAATAAAATAGTTAGAGTCCACTGCCTTGAACTCTGACAAGATGGTCATAAGCTCAGTGACAAACCTCTCTTCTTCCTCACTATTCCTGTTAATGGTTCATCACTTATCTTGAATAAATTCTTTGCTGATAAATATATCAACAACTAAGAGAGCATAGTTCAAAGGGTATTGGGAATCTGGTAAAATAAAGTAATTGTCAACTTTGACAGAATCTGGTCAAAGAAACATGAGATCAATAACTGAGTTGGAATTATTAGTATTATTAGCATATTAAGTTAGAATCTGATGAATAGGGGGAGATAATTTTAGTTTGAGAGAGTCAGTGACCTCCATAAGGATATTGCTTTGAGCTGAATGATGAGAATAAGAAAGATCTCAATTTCTATTTCTAATATTGAAGTCTCTAGTCATAATGAGAACATTATAAATATTGATTTTAGTATTCTTAAGATACTTTGAGGCCAATTGATGTTCATCTGAATAGATATTTATTATAAAGAAAATAATGCTATTGTTAAAGAATGAAAAGCAATTAATGTCTCTGTGGTTCAAAATGTCTTTTTTGAGAGAAAAGTACAAATAAGTGAGCCAAACATTAATGTATATTATTGCTCTAGGATGTTTGTTGTCATTGGACAATTGTCTAGAAAAGGTTATCTAGACAGGATAATTGGAAGCACCAACAATGTTGTCATCTTTCTTGTTAGATGAACTTGGGATAGTATGAATGAAAGACTATGACAGCTCTTGGATAAAAAGAATACTGAATTATTTTTTATTTTCTAAAATTATCTCAGTAAGTAGTCTGTTCTTGCAAATGTTCTGTGAAAATAATCAGAGATTTTTCAAAATTATAAACTTACCTTGCCCACAACTAAGTGGATTAGTTTGCCTCTATTTTCATGAAGCTCTTGATACTTTTTTGTATGCTATTCTTTGTTGAACCTGTACTTTCAAAACAAACATGTATTGCTATCTGCTTGATGTTCACTCTTATAGTTAATATACTTGAAGCTGTGTGAGCATAGTTTATATTTTTTAATTTTGAGTCTTGGTGGATTCATTTTGAAATTTACTTTGCAACACTATACTTAGTCATAGTGATGCTTTACTCTGTGTAGTCTGTTACACTTGGTGCATTTTTATCCATGTATATAACAAGAGAATATCATGTACTCCTATTTTCAACAATTCTTACATTGAGGTATCCCAGGATTCATATTGGTGCCTTGGATAGTAGCAATAAGATTTCTTACATTTAAATATCTGTTAATTAGAGACTTAGCCTTAGAACTGCTTTGGGCATTCCATATGTCAATCTAAATAACAGCCATATCCAATTTAGAAGAGACTTTGATAACCTTTGGTTTTAAAGTAAGAACTATATTGTTGAAAATGTAGGTATATTGTAAAATTATTTCTACTACATCAGAGGAGATAGAGATATTAGTGTCTTCAATAAGATATAGAATATCTAAGATCTTGAGATAGAACTTGGATTGAGAGAGTCTTAGACTCATAATATTATTTGAGTTGATAGTATTGACATTTCTGATATATCTTTTAATAGTATTGAAGTCTAAGGTAGATGCAGTCTTGTTAGTAGTAATAACCAATCTTCTATGATCAGCTTAAATAAAGTCAGTCATGATATCTAACTTGATATTCTTAAGATCCCTGTTGATGTTAGAGATATTTTTATTAGAAAGAATTATAAACCTGTTAGAGTTGACAATATTCATGGGGACAATAACCAGTTTTCTTGATAGACCTTTCATTGTTATGCTGATTCTGGGTTTTTCCTTCTTGGGTTTATTTATAACTTTATATACTTGTTTGACTTTTTTGTTGGACAGGTTCAGAAAGTTGTCTTTGATTTTGACAATGTTATTGACATTGCTCTTTGAAGCTTGAACATATAATTAACTATTATGAATAAAAGCATCAGATGAAGACAGTTTTTCTTTGTAAAATTTGGATTTTTCCAATATCTTTTTGCTTGGTCTAGAAGGAATTGGAGGAGGAATCCTAGAGATATTAGTTTTATTACCAGATTTGGAGGTTTCCTAGTTAGCATTGAAATTATCTGAGGTTTCAGTCTTGAATTATAAGACCATATATTGTCCAAACAATCTGTTATCCTTATTTGCAGTTATTTTGTCCCAACCAGACTCATAGGTGGACAAAATAAAGTCTTAAGCAGTAAAACCAAACTCTATAATTTAAGGTATATCTATAACAGTCTTATCTTCTAATTTTATTTGCCTAATAAAGGCAGCTATCAAAGCTACCTTATAAAGCAAGCAGATAATTTTTTTAGCATTGCTATCCAAATACTTGTTGATACCAAAAATAAAGGAGCTATGTAATCAGTAATAGAGTAATCCAGTATGAAATGGAACCAGTTTGATCTATACTAGAAGTAGTAAGTGAACTAGAAGGAGAATATCCACTTTCACAGATGTTTTGGATAGAGTAGAGCTCAGATAATCATTATCTGTGATAAAGTACAAACTGAGAAAATGTTAGAATTACAAAGAGTAGACTTTATTTTATTTTATTTTTGATTTATTTTCTATTTTCAAACTTAAGGTTAGAGTTTAGCATGATGTTACAAGTCACTTTCATGAACTGTCACACTACAATGCTGTCATGGTAACATTATCATATACTTATGTGACATGATAGAAGAAAATAGAAAGTTCTGGAAAAAAATGATGTTATACAATGTGTTATACACATGTTGGCCTTAAAGCTTACACATGGTCATTTAGAGTAGACTAAAGTAGTAGAGCATAGACCATGAGCTATTAGTATATAAGAGAGATCAGACATAAATTACTATTCCACAACTGTAGATTCACAGGCTGATTAGTAGAGTAAGGAATTATAGCTAGTTCAATATAAAAAATACTTATGTCAGTCACACCACCATCATGAGGTTCATACATGGTATTGTTTGTTACTGCTTTATTAGCAGATTTATTCTCCCCTACCTTTGTGAATATATAAAATAGTACTAGTTCTTGCAACTTACTAATCTTGACTTGATCAGCCCAGATAGGATTATTGGCTAGAGCTTGAATTTGCTCTGTATAACCAGCAAAGTTTAGGGCCTCCCTTGTAGAGAATTTTATTAAAATCACAGGAAGTGTTCAGTAGAGAGCTATCACCTACCTACTAATCTCTTTGTGCTATCATATTCAGCAGCCTCTTTTACTAGACGACCTCTCTATTTAGTCTACAGTCTAGTCTGTTCAACAACCAACAGTAGGCTGAGTTTTTAACCAACAATCTCCCCATTATGAGTACATCTAGAACTAGATCTGATTTAACAGCCTGGACCTACCAAATAGATCAATATGAAATTATACCTATACAGCACTCTAGGTGAAATTTTCCTATATCCTGGTAATTCTAACACTCTGGCTTCAACTTAAGCCTAAACTAGTTATTATTATACCAGCAGACTGACAATGAATATAAATCTCTCAAGCCAGAAAAGAGAGACTATCCTATTTTACTATAGCCCAGTTCTAGCAGAGGCACTACTCTTTACTGTATTTTTTTGTCCTCCAGCAGATAGTTTACTTATGTCTATAGGTATAAACCTCCAACCTGTCCAAAGTCACTGCCTTGCCACCTGCTAACCTAATAAGTGCTCTAGGACAAGCCTAAACTAGGAGTTATTTTTATAATATGACTAACTACCTCTAAGTTATACAACCTAGAGGTATAGGGTATTCTGTTCCTATCCTAGCTAATATATTAGCTAGGTTTATATCAAACAGTAGACTAAGCCCTTAACCAATTAACCTTCTAGAATCTGATTTAGTTAGATATATTTATGCCAAATAGTTGGCTGAGCCCTTAACCAATCAGCTTTCCAAGATCATATTGTTATTATCCCAATTCCCCATCTTATATTGACCTATTCTTATGGTCCTAGTTATAAGTATCACTAGAAACAGCTCTCACAATAAAAACTACTTAGTCTTGCAAGATCTACAGATCTTGCTTCCTAAAAAGTCTATTACTAAACCTTGTATCCTAGCAGTAATATAATACTCACTAGTTTTATAATATACACCAATTATAGAAACCAAGAACTCTAGTGGTTGCCATATGGTGTCACTACCACATGGTTACAAAGTTGAGATATTTGCACTTAAAGAGATTTAAATCTCAACCTTTTAAATACTCACTCTCAAATGCTCTTACCAAGTCTTCAATGATCAAAACCACTAGGCTACTAAGACCTCTATAATATGTAGCTCTCTATCTTATTCTCTTAGCTAAGTCTAAATTAAAAAAAGAAACTAAAATATAATATAATATAATAGAAAAAATAAAAGAAAACTAAGTTTAAGTCCAAAACACAAACAAATTCTGATATCTTACTATAGCATACTTTTCTTCAACTTCAGCTTTTTCTCTGGCTATTGTTATATCTCTTTCTTAGTATATTTTCATTCTTTTTCTCTCCTCTTTTTCAACTCTATCTTTGTTATGATTCAAGACTTATAGAGTAAAGTTAAGAATCTTGTATTAGGGTTAACATGAGAAAACTCAATAGAATTTCTAGTATAAATTATTTACCTTATATATGCTGGGCTGATAGTCCATGCTATATTAAACCTAGCCTACCCTAAAGAGCATATGTTATTTATAAGGTCAATATGTTATATAACATCATTGTTTTAAAATCTTCTTTATTCTTCTGTGTGATATATATATCACATGATGTCATATTGTGTGATATTTTGTGATATCATGCTAACCCTAACTCTAAGTTCAAAAATAGAAATAAATGGAAAATAAAATAAAAATGAGAAAAGAAATAAGAAATAGAGTCCACTATCTTTAACTCTAACACTCATTCTATTCTTTTAAGACTTCTTGGAGGTAAGCACTCTTATACTTTATCTAGTGAATATATCTCTTAGAACTTCCTAGAGAATCACTACAGTCTTCATCTAGTCTCTTTAATACAAACTCTGCAAACTCTGGTTTCTTATGCTTAGAGTTCTCATCTGCAACCACTTACTACTCTGTATATTAATGTTATTGTTATGGATCAAGACTCAAAGAGTTAAGTCAAGAAACAACTCTTGTATTGAGTAACACAAGAGAACTCAATAGAGTTCCAAGTACAGAGTAGTCTACCTTATATACTAATCCCCATGGTCCGTGCTAACTACTGTGCACCCTA
>Ga0157363_1007967_pt1 | contig 10057 bp, 5 predicted proteins | sample AttsexASBM1_FD_111477 | JGI IMG/M metagenome (GOLD analysis project Ga0157363, IMG submission 111477) | Fungus gardens microbial communities from leaf cutter ant in Ribeirão Preto, State of São Paulo, Brazil - Atta sexdens ASBM1 | ecosystem: Host-associated > Fungi > Mycelium > Unclassified ...
GAGAGAGAGAGAGAGAGAGAGAGAAATGAGAAAAAACTTTTTTTAATAAAATAAAAGTTGACTGTTTATGTATATAATAATTCTTCATCTGTAAAAATTGATATTAAAAAGTTTTTTCATATTTCAAATTTAAGAAATCTGGATCATTTCATGATCTTTCTATCGTTTGCTGTATGTTTAGTTCTACATGTTTTATTTATAATTCTGATGTCCCTATTAACAGCCAGAAAATCGCTGAGATATTACTTTGCTCTCGAATCAATCCCCTTTTCATGGACCCTTCACATTGTTTTGACCCCGGATAAGATTACAAAAATAGATTACTGTTATGAGCGTGAGAAGCTTAGAACTTGCTAGCCAATAGATTCATATATTTATCCTTCTCTTTATAAACATACTGTGCAATTTTAACATTATATACATATATATATATATATATATATATATATATGTGCACTTTCCTAGAAAAATAATGAAATGTTCATATAATATATGTTGTTCAAAGTAATATGCATATAATAAGTAACTTTATTAATATTCCAAAAATATGAAATCTATAGATATATATAATAAGAAGATAATTAATTAATTAAAATATTAATTATATTAATTATAAAACATAAATAATAATCTTTAGTGCCAAAATATAAAGCAATTAAAATATATAATTAAATAAGATAAGTAATTTTAAGTTCTACTATTAGTGTACATTATATTATTAAATAAATACAATATACAAAGTATATTTAAAGTATCTAAATACTGCGCAATATATGCATACGCTGAATTTGCATTAGAGATGTGGAGATGAGCATTGCTATAATGTAACGTACGGGTTGAAATTTGCAAGGGTCCTAATTTACGCTTCACTATGTGTAAATTACACAACAAAGGCACAAGCTTACACTCTAATTAGGTCATTATTAAATTGTACGGTGTAGTATAACGTCACGTGAACCAAATCAGATGATGTTCTTCTTGGATTAAAGAGTTTCGGATATTCCAATTTTCAGAGATTCTGAAATAATTTTCAACTTTATCGATCTGACAATGAGTCTTATCGAAAAAATTTTCATCTGCAACTGACGGATATTTCTGCTAACAATCAAGGAGAGAAAGCTTTTGTTAAGCAATGCGAACAATGACAATGCATTTTCGTCATAAAATAATTCAAATTTAATTAAAAAAGATTTTAATATATATATATATATTTCAAACAAGATATATATGACCGAAATTTTTATTATAATTATATTATTTGGGAAAAATAATACACTACATTAGAGCTAGAAAAATAATGTTAGAAAATTAAATTTTTGAATTACATTACCAATATCTATTATATCTATTATATATTGTCATATTAATTTTACTCAAATATTATAAAAATAATACATTATTTTTCTTTCAAAATGAAAAATGACGTGATTTTTAATATCATAATTGATGTATATATACAAGCATATATTTATGCATACGTAAATGATAATTAATGTATAAAATGATAATTAACGGTATATTATATGTCTTATTTTAGTTTATTACATGCGTAAACTTTCTTGTAATAGAAATAAATAATGAGAAATTAATAATGAGATGACAAGCAGAATCTTCCCCGCGGTTTCCAGAATTTTCCAGTTCTTTAAACATGATACTAATTTTACAGACATACGTCGTTATACTTTTCTCTCATGATGCTGACAGATCTCGCTGAAGCATAAATAAAAATATAAAAGACGAAAAATTATATTTTAAAATTATATTTATATTTGCAAATAAAGTATTACTTGCTTTTTTATGTGTTTAAATTAAACGTAATAATTTTTCCATAATATACGATATATTCTTTTATTTAATTAAAATATAATTTTTTAATTTTATAAATCATTTTTCTCTTTAAATTAAATAGTTAACCACAGTGAAAAGTAATTCATAATAAATATAATATATTATACATACGTACATATAATTATTATAAAAATAAGTAATTTTAAATAAGGGAGGCGTTATTAGAATTGAAATTGATTCTTGCGCGAATAATAAAATTTTCGTGATAATACAATTTTATAGTGATAATTGAGATTGCCTGTTTACATTATATAACGACTTCCTTTACTCGAAAAAGCTTTATTGGGTTTCGTCAACACAGAAATCGTTCGCAAAACTGAGAAAACCAAATTGATTCTACTATAATCTTCTATCAAGAGTAATAAACCAAAATGCTTTTCCATGAAAATAATTCTTAATATTCTTTAATAATAATTGATATTAATACTATAATTAATATTATAAACTGTATTTTATAAACGCGCCGATAATCGAAGAATCGTAATCATAAACTGAAGCTGAAATAGTAACATAATAAATTAAATTGATCGTCTAATTTAATGATGATGTTAATAAGTATTTTAAAACACTGCAAATAACTAAATTTTTTTATGACATTTTAATATTAAACCTTATTATATAAACGTATTGTTATATTTAATTCTTTTTATACAAAGAAATTATATCGACTATAAAAATACGCAGAAATTATATCGATTATAAAATACGCATTGCATATACAGAAAAATTGATATTTCTTATACATAAAGAAATTCATAAATCTCGTCAAGAATGTCAATGTTTTTGTCATTTATAGAACTTAACGCGAAGATCAAGTATTGTGATCAACTTGCAGCTGTTCATCCGCAATACCTAAATACGTAATGTCGCTCGATCTAGTATTCGGTGCCAATCTCGGTCTAGCATAACTCAATATTGGCCGGCTCACCGCCATTACGTGGTTCTACTATTCGAGTCTTCGCCCTCGATTATTCTCTAGGCCATTGCAATTTCGATTCTCGCTTCGATCGATCTCCTCTCTAGCAGGAAATACGGTCATCCCGTTAACTACTAGTCACGCTTGTCTGACGCTTCCTAGACATCTCCATTCCACAAATGCGACAAAGATAAGAAAGCAGTTTTTCCTTCAACAATTTTTACTGCCATAATATAACTACAATTAATACATACACAGATGTAATTTAATTCGTCTCATGCATAAATAATATTGTATGTAATATTATTTTACAAATTTTTCTTTTTTACTAAAACTTAAATAAAATAATGTTAAACATTAACAAATAAAATTGATAAGAACGTATAAAAGTCAAGCGTGGAAATTGATGCGCAAAAACAAATACGAGATTTAATTCGATAAGATTTCAATTACATAGTATTACATACTATAGCCATTCTCAAATCTCAGAATCACAATAAGCATGAATTCATGAATATTTTAGCAGTTCTATTTGTAAGATGTTCATGGATTCATGCTTAATATTGCGATTCCGAGATCTGGGGACTGCTCGAAAATATAACTGAAATATGTATAATTAATTTGGTAGCGTATTATTAATTCATGCTTGTACATATTAATATATGTGATATTATGCAATTGAAACCTCATCATATTAATTTTTATATTTGTTTCTACTAAAAAACCCGGTTATGGCTGCCACAACTAAAAATCGTCCATCGATACATTTTTAGTGATAAGAAATATAGTACGATTGACAATCGAAGGATTGGTATATCTCAACGATTATAATAGCTGTAAAGATATGTTCATCTTACAGTTATCAGCAAATATATTGATGGGCGAAAATTATCATTATATACATATATTTTCGATTGTGGTAACCGAAACATTTTTTCTGTGTACGCATCAATTTTCGTGCTTGATTTTTGTATACCCTTATCTTCTATTTTAATATTAAACAATAATAAATTCTATTTATTGTTTAATATTAAAAGTTCTGTTATTATATTTTAAAATAATATTACTGAAAGATATTGACATCTAATTCTTAAATTTTTATCGTTGATAGTCATGATTTTAATTTTTATGATTTTTAATATGTTACATTTTAATTGTTCATATAAATATTGTAGTACAATAAAAAAGAAAAAAAACAGCAGTATAAATAATGTTAGTACAAATAATGTTTTCTTATTAATTATTAAAATCAAATAATATTGCATGTAACGATTCATATTTTAGCATTATTGAAGCAAAAAGTGCATCATCTGAACGGTGAGCAACTGTAAAGAGAAATTACACAAATACGTTTACAGTAAATGTAATTGGTTGAATATATATATATATATATATATATATATATATATATATAAAACTAGTATAACTACTCTAGATGATGAATAACAGCGGGAGACTGCGCTTAACGTTCCAAGAAATTACTACATTTACCAAAGTGTCTAGGAGAGGCAATAAATATAGAATGTAAAGATTTCCAACTGCTGCAATCCAGTCTAGAAATTGTACAGCATAATATTTCCATTCTTTTTATTCTTTTTTTATAAAACATTGTTATTTTAATAAAATATTTTTTATTTGAAATAAGTTTTCATTAAAAAAAATTAAATAGGTATATGTTAAAAATTATATTTTATTATGTGATAGTATACAAATTGAAAATAACTATAAATATATATAATTGCAAGTTTAATTGGGAAATGTACGTGATAAAAGAGATAATATTTATCATTTAAATTTTATGATTTATAATGAGGCAAGAATAATACGTTGCGGATGGTGGCAATCAATCGGAATATGCTTTCGGCTACATAGTATATCAATATAATTCAATAATAATGCAACTGTTATGAAAGTATTGTAATATTCAACGCATTTTAAATATAAGTTAAATGAAAAAGACAAATTATTATCATCGAACTAAATGTTAAATTTACAGTAAATTAATATCATAATTAATAAATGTCATAATTAATTAATAAATGTTAAATTAATGTTAAATTAATAATGTTAATGTTAATAATGCTAAATTTCAATCAATGATAAATCAATAAGATGTATTCGAAAATTTGACATTAATAGACTAATGATTTGATGTTATTAATTTTAAGTTAGAAACATTAACGTTAACAATTTGATGTTATTAATGTTAAATCAATAATGTTAATGTTAATAATGTTAAATTTACTGTATAAATTAATAATTCATAATACATCAGTAATAGCAGATATTTAAAAATTTGTTCATTAGTAGGACCATTAGTAGGACTAACGACTTGAGACTTAGTCGACACTGATAAATGACAACAGTAATCAGTTTCACAAATAAATTTAATAAGAAAGATGGATTATTTAAATGGAAAGTTTAAATAATGCATGTATTGAATTGTAACAAAAGCTTTAGTGAACGGGAATCCTTTCCATTTTATCATAGGTTTACAAAGCCATCGCAACAGGTAGAACAGTTTCTAGACACTTACGCAATGTTACCGGATTATATCTGGTTGCAGCTAGGAAAGCCAGGCAACTAAGATATCACGGTTCACGGAATAATGGCTCATGAAGCGATAATGGAATTATCACTAGGAAAGATAAGTAGCTATTAATATTCATAGTTATATAAAAGTTATACTTTCTGTAACTTATTGACAATTGTGCATTACTAATTAGAAGCGTCACGATAATAATACTAAAAATAGTATTGTTAATTTTTAGTTGTATAAATACTAACCTTGTAAAAAATTCATATTACAAATATTATTATATTATATTACCGTTTATATTATAATTTTTTGGATTGAGATATCAGAAAAAATTAGATTTCATCATGACATTATATTATTATTATATTATATTATTACATATCCTTTAGATAATTTCAATTATAGTTAGCGTTACAAATTGTAAAACATTGTATGCCCCTATATTACAATAACCGTATTCAATTAAATTAAGATCAAAATGACGAGTTAATTGTTTATATATATCATAACTCCTTAACGAAGCAATATTTTATTATTACTATTACAAATGAGATAGAATATTCATGATATTTAACGAGTTCATCAACAATATTAACAATTAAAAGATTCAGATATAGAAGCTCATGCGTTAAATTAATTTAATAGATATATCTTGTTATTCAATATTATTCAATATTATCAATATTATCATTTAAATAATGTTCTTATTGTTCAATTTTACATTACCGCTGTTTTATTCTAAATTAAATTACTAATATTTATCTCTTTAACTTTAACTTTATAAAGAGTAATTTTATAACTCTTAACACTATCTCTTTTTCTATAACAACAAAGCTTTTTAATAACTGTAAAATTTATAAAATTCAAAAAATTTAATAAAGTAAAAAATAAAATTACATAGATATAAATTTATTCTCTCTTTAATGATTGTATAAAGTACTATCAATATGTTAATCAAAATGTATTTATTTGGAACGCGTATATCCAATATGCATCAAATGATAGATTATTCCTGGGTAAGGAAATTAGTAGCATTGTAATTATACTATCTCTCTGGTTCAAATTGATGATTTAACTTAACAAGGTATTGTTTATCAAAGTTACAAAATAGATGTTAATACAGTATTAAATTCAGAGATAGGTTCATTTTTATTTAACTTCGTATATAATTTAGTAAAAGCTTCTATCATTAATTTATAAAAGAAAAATATTATTTTATGCACATCGTTTCTCGAAAATTCTTAAAATTCGATTAATTGAATAAAAATTTTATTTTCTACAATTTTATTATAATTTATACAATATTTATATTATATTCCATTTTTTTTCAATTAACGATTAATCTTATTTTAATAAATCCATTAACGAAAAGAAACTACGAAATGAAATTCGGAAGAAAGTCAATATGATAATAGATCTTTGGAAATTGTTCATTCTTTTTCATTTCACGTACTTCCATAACGTAGAATTACATTCTTTTGCAAAGGCAATGCGGTACCCGCGAGACCACCAACGTCCTTTTGCACAGAAATTTTCGTAGTCATTCCACCAAATCGATATCGCTTTGCGCAGTTTCATTATAAATCCAATTGCAATTTCGTTGAAATGCAAGTATTGGAGAACTCAATCAGGTAAAACTCATTCAAGAAGCAAAAGGATGTTCATCATTAATTATATTATAATAAAAATTCACACAAATATCTTTCAAAATAAACTTGTATATATTTTCATTTGAAAACATATATGTAATATATACAAAACTTATCCATATAAATTATGTTATCCCCCCAACTATGTTATCATAGAAGGTGGCGTTTTAGAAGGTTTTAACTACATATGTACATATATTATAATATGTGCATATATTATAATATGTTATAATTTTACATTTACTTTTAAAGCTAAATTGAAATCATGATTTAATATAAATATAATGTTACAATGAGCAAAAAAAATTATTAAAGATAGTTTAGTAGAATTTTGAAATAACTTTATTTTGAAATCACTCTTTTGGAATAACTTTAACAATATATAGATATTTATATGCGTAATAAATTTTTTAAAATATTGTGCATACACTTCTTGTAGTATATCTTTAGATAAAATATTCTCTGTGTAGTTTATTAATATTTTCTCAAAATATCAAAATTTATTTATACAATACATATAAACGTTAAGTAATGTAATGTAATATATATTATGTATATTGTATTAGGAAATATATTCATTAGCATACGTGTTTCTTCGCCGTCGTTATGAAACTTAGTTGTAGAATCGTGTATGTGCAAATTTATACGAGCACATTAAAGCCAATGGCAGACAGTTGTGGCTTCTCATGTTATCCAATACGGGTCTTGCAGGACACATTTCTGAAATGTAATTCTAATGATGAATGCAAGAAGCACGAGAAAAGTGCTATGTTTGGAAAAGTACAGTAGAAGAACTGGGTACCCTGTTTATTCTTAATATTTCATCTTTTTTACGGTATACGAACTTCTTGATCAATATCTTGACATAATTTTTAATAATAAAAAATTTAACAGAAAATTCAATTCCTATTAAATAATTCTTACATTTTGTAAGATTTAATTTGATGATATACATGAAAATTTAATTTTATTATTTTGAACAAAAAATAATGTATAAAATATTAATGTATAAAACATTAATTAATAACAAAAACACATATTACATACGTTCGTATGTTATTACTTTACATAAAAAGTAAAGATGTATATATATATATATATATATATATATATATATATATACATGTAATATATATACATGTAATATATACCTCTTGCATCTTTTTTTCACTTAATTTCATATTTTACGTAAATCTATATGTGATTCGTACTAATAAACAAGATAGAATAACAATAAAATAATTATATATTGATAATTACAATATCATTAATGCATATTTTGAATTCACAATAAATTATTCAATTCAATAATTTAAAGATTAAATAACCATTAAAAATAAAATTACACAGAATTATTTAAGAAAATTGAAAACATATTCTTTAAATGAAATTTTGTGAGAATAATAACGTGCTTTTTTAAAAAACATTTTATAAAACAACTATAATGCAACTTGCTATATTAATTCATCCTTTATTGCCTTAAAAATTTCTTCGTCTCGTATATGAATTTCACATTATTTACTAACTTCTCAGCTAATACCAACAAATGTTCATTCATATAGATTTACTCAAGCACTTGAATACAACTTATAATATAATACTTTAATTGCGTAAATATAATCTACACTCAATTAAATATGTGAGAAAATTTGTCAATTGCAAGAAAATCACAGTTCGTAAAGCATAAAGCTTTTGGTTCACTGTCATTTAAAATGGATATAGGTCAAACCAATTGGAAAGCCGCCAGCTATGTGCTTTGCAAAGTTGGGTTCGGTTTGCAAAGTGGACATTCCTTGTTGATGCATTGACAGCCGGGTTTTCCTTGCACGAAAGACGTGACTGTAATACTTAGTTTCTCATATATACTTCGGATTATTTCTATAAATACATACATTGGACAGATTTTCATAAATAAAAATGATTTTTAAATTAATTTATTTATATTAATTATTTATTAATTATTTTATTTATATTAATTTATTTGTATTAATTTTCAATACCAGCAAAGTACAGATAAATAAAAATACATAATTTTAGATCTTGTACATGATAATGATGTAATGATTATTATTTTTAGCCTATCCAATTAATGATAATGAAATATTATTGTCGCGAAAGATTTACATTGCTATTGACTTTATGAAAGAAAGGAGTAGAATCTGAGATTCTATGATAATTACGCTTTTTGCATAATAGTCATACATCATTCGTTGGCTGTGTGCCATTTCAGAGCATTTTCGATCAAGAGTAATAAGTTGCTGTGTGAAATTAGTTTCTTTATAGACATAACGCAATTTACATGCTTCTTTATTATAGACGGTAGATAATTTCATATTTATTGCATAATATATAATGAATAATTAATATTTTAATATATAGATATATTATTGAATGGACTAATAATTCCGTGAGGTTTTTTACTTATCCATCATATAGGAAGATTTATAACGAAAAACAATTTTTAAGAGGTAATAATTTTAGTCAAGAATGTATTGGCTGTTGTCGACCATTTGCCATTTTTCAAACAGCTTCGTAATTCTTCGCTCAAAAAAATTCCTATTTTTTTCTATCCAAGACACACTGAGAAAAATTTCCAGAACGAAATCTCGCAAACCACTTCTAACGTTCTTTCGTAGCATACTCTTCGCTATACTGCACACGTCTTTTTACAGATTTGTGTTGCGTTTTTTGTCTTATTAAAAAATAAAAAAGCATAATATATGCTAAAAATGCTTGTTCTGGTTATCCATCTTTCAAACATACAAAACATAACTAATCTTCATGCTGTTTTTTTAATCCTTAACTAAGAGGGATCTCAAAGGTCCAAAGAGCATTATTTTTTATTATGACCGTTTTTGTTTTTTCAAATGTTTTGTGGCATTAAATTTTTGTTATAACAAAATATGACAGAATGGATACTATTATAAAAATAATTTTTTACACATCAAAAAATATATTAAAGAATATTACATATAGGAGATCTATACATACAAGAGACCGGGGAACAAACATAACAATGTCATGAAAGGAACAAGTCCTCTGCTGGCTTATACAATGTGTTAATTCATTTGTATTATATAGTAAAAAACTAGCACCCCTATCTCC
>Ga0157363_1007968_pt1 | contig 10056 bp, 17 predicted proteins | sample AttsexASBM1_FD_111477 | JGI IMG/M metagenome (GOLD analysis project Ga0157363, IMG submission 111477) | Fungus gardens microbial communities from leaf cutter ant in Ribeirão Preto, State of São Paulo, Brazil - Atta sexdens ASBM1 | ecosystem: Host-associated > Fungi > Mycelium > Unclassified ...
CGTTCTGAGCAGTGTTGTGCCACGAACTCAAGAATAGATAGACGTAGCGCGGCGCTATTGCACATGAATGTACTATTATCAGAAAACGTGTTTAAACACTGGGTTGAGAATGATTGCATATGCCCCAGCGTATCTGTAAGCATCTTTCAGAGACCGTTCTCTAGGGATAGATTTCCAACTTACATTGCGGATTGCTCTTGAGGAGTAAATTAGCGAGATGAACAACAATTGCAAGTTTGTCCACAGGCAGAGAGCTGGGCGATAGAGATTCTAAAACTAAATCAAGAGTATATGAATAGTCATCTGCCCCTAAAAGCTTAGATATTGCAGATACATGGACACTCAGTTCTCTACGGGCTAATGGTGATGAGCAACTGGGACGGAGAACTGACGGTAAGTCGGCCGGCTGACTTACCAGCATCACTAGAACTACCGTGAAACACAACGAAAGCCGCAACAATGAGATCCAACTGTCTTCGTCGACTTCTCTCTTCCGTTAGAAGGAACATTTCTGCCTGGAGGATAGCAGATATCGAGATTTTGCAATCATCTGCCACTTGACACGATCGAATAGCGACAGAAATCAAGTGTTTTCCGATGCAGGCGTCATCCTCTGAACCACCAAGGTCATGCATTAGATGATGGAAATCAGGAAGACAAAACACACCAGGATGATTCTCGCCCAACCATCTTCGCAGATTGAGCACGCAGCACCATCCGGTCAGACTCTCCAAATAGTGCGTCAGGTTAGATGAGTTGACATGCTTCACGTAACGTGAGATAGTTACGCTTAGACGATCGTGGAATGTACGCAAGGAACTGATGCATTCAGAGGGCAGACTTGAAAAAATTGTTAATGACAATCTTGAGTAGAAGAGTGAAATCACCTTGCACTATCCCTGAGTTTGAGAATTTCAGTTACCAGACTGTAGATGGTCTGAGACTGCAGGCGCGGTCGAATACCATGATTTCTACCAACGAGAATGGTACTCTGGTTGAAGGAAGATAAGACTCTAAACAAAGAATCTGAATAGGAATTTGCATTCCTCAAGATTTCACTGATGTAATGATGTTAGAATCTTCTTGTCCCTTGTAAATAATTCATAAGTGCACCTGAAGCATGTAACAGTCAAATCAAGAGTAGACTGAACGAAAGCATCATATTCCGGGCCTTCGATTTCACAATCGAACGTCATGAGATGCACAATAAAACCACCCAAGTCTGCATCCTGTTGTCTATCAGAGCTGAGAAGACAAGTTTCGACATAATCCGTGCTCACCGAAATGCGCTCAAAACCCACGAGCCCAATCACCCTTCCCAAGAACACTCGCAGAGTAATCAGATTGCGCAATGCGGATCTCTGTTGGTCCAAGCTGTGCTCTGTCCCTTTCTCCCCCTCAACGAAACCTTTGACTAGTTGGAAATCCACCTCACGGGCTCTCTTGACAAGACGCGTTCGAGCATTCTTAGTGAAGTACTCTGTTGGAACATAAAGAAGTAGGCGATATACGGCCAGTTCGCTCTCCTGAATTTGAGCAGTTGTGGTGCTGGCAGCCTCAACAAGATAAGATAGCATAGCAGCTGAAGTCGATCAGTCAAACTCCAATTGCAAAAACAAGAGCACCTCTCACATCTCAAGTTTTGCATCTCCCAAAATTCGGCAGAATGAAGGAGACGAAAGAGAAGGTACTCCGGACGTAGCTCCGGATCGACTATATTCGGAGCATTTGCTATGGATTCGAGATCAATACCCAGGATAAGCTGAATGATGTTGGTCAGTTGGGAGGAGGTCGCTAGTTGGCTAATCCTGATATGAGATAAACCGAAGACACCGGTGAGAAGGGACTTACTCTAGCAGGGAAAGCCATCTTTCAAGAATCAGATGTAACACAGCTAATGCACCCGATTCGGGGCTCTTCAAGTGGCACGGTAGACCAGACCAAGTCGTACCAGAGGGTTTGAATGCACTGTTGAGATACGAAAGGACAATATCGAGATCTCGTGATGGAGGGCCTTGCTGGATATCATTCAGAGAAAGATAGTGTAACAGAGTCCTGAACTGCCAAGGAGGACATGAAAAAATGTAACCTTGATTGTTTTCAAAGTCACGACTCACAATCTCCAGTTCTAATTCCGCAATCAATTCACCACTTCCGCCGGTTGTGTTAATGACCCCCTTCGCCTGCTCGATAACTTTCATCATGTCGTCCTGTGTAGTAATCTTGGCAACACTCAGAGCATATTCAACCCTCAGCATCGCAGTGGCAACGATCTGGGTCTCCCATCCGTCTCTGGCTACTACAGATTCTCTCCTCTTCTTCCCTTTTCCGGGAAGTAGTCGTTTTACTCTGAGTATTTTGAGTAAAGCCTTGCGGACAGTCTGTTCCCTGAAGTTAGAAACTAGGCACCGCACACTTATAGCCGACTCTTCCGTAAGATGCTGCATTGGCAGATTTGTGAGGACGAAAAGGATCAAATATACTTGCAATGAGAGTGACACGGCCAAGGCTTTAACATCTTGAGTTTGAGATTCAAACCCAGAGTCAACAACCATTGCGTTTTCCTTGAGATCGCCTATTCCCTTCAAAGAATTGGAAAAGGCTTTCCAACTATCGTTTATCGTTTCAAAGATCATCTCGACACATCTTAATGTTTGTCCAGGTGTCAAAAACGTCCCAATTGCACGGCCCAACCGTTCTAGACTCCGGTTACTCACAACGTGACTTGAAAAACACTGAACATATACTTCGTGTATGTCAGCAGAATCCTCAGATGGGAAAGAGGTCGATGAGAAGGAGGCTAAGAGATTATGGATGTGATCGTTGAGAGTACGGGTTTTGGTATGATAATCGAGAATGAGGTCGAGGAAGGATGCTGTCGTTAAGTCTTTTAATGAAATCTGATATTAAAAACTGTCAGAGCATCGACTGGGATAGGTCAAGGGGCTTACAGGAAGTATAAGTGGCAGGATGCGGGGGAGTGAAGGGAGAAGAAGGTCACAATCGATCTGACCAATTTTGTATAAACATTTGACGGCAGAAGAGACCACATCCTCGTATCCAGCTAATTGATAATGGCCATGAATCGCGTTTGGATGAATAGACTACTGGACTGACCGACCTTTCCACGAGTGTTCAAGCACGCCGATTATGTCCAGAACGATGGTCCCCAATGCCTCAAACGCATCTTGTTGAGTGTTGAACAACTTCTCCTCAAAAACACTTTCCAACAGTCTCAACCTCGCATCCCAAACCTCCGTGCGTATCTCTCCACTTTCACCAACAGAAGCAATCACTACCTCACAATTCACGAGAAATCTCATCGACGCGGTATTGACTCCATCATTCAGCCCGGCACCGATAGCCTTCGAAGTTTGACTGAAAACTGTGCCACGGTGCCGTTTTACCGCTTGTACATATGATAGGAATATCTTTGGCATGATTGATAGAACAGCTTGAGATTCAGAAGAAGAGGAACAAGCTTTCTGAAGGCAGTTGAAGAGTGCAGTAGATTGATCCGTTGGGCGATCTTCGCACAATTGACGGAGGGTGTCGAGATTGAAAAGCGTATCCCTACCTGCACTGTATATGTCCTCATAGAGAGAACCGACTTTGCCTTCTTCGGGTGGAAAGTTTGTTGACAATGGGAGGGACTGCGAAAGGACACGGAGCCAGCAGGGGAAGACTGATTGAAGGAATAGGTTATAAAACTGGTGATCAAGGTTAGTAAAATTTGCCGGAGTACATATTATCAACACAGACGAACAAACCTTCTTCTTGTTTGTGACGTTCCCTAGTGAGGTGCGATATGACGACGTCACAAGGATACCGATCCTGATGATCCCCGGAGTCAAGTGTCCTTGTTCCGCCCTTTGCAATACCAAACTGAAGATATCTGTTAAATCTTCGAGTAACATCTTGTGTTCGGCGAGAGCCCATAGTTTATTGGCACACGAACAGACCACGGTGGACAGTTCCATTGGAGATCCAGCCTCTCCAAATTTTGCCATAAAAGCGGACAGAATTGGTAAAAGAGGTATACGATAGAGGAGGGGCGGAAGCCATGTTGAAAGAGGAACCGGAAGACCCTGATCCGTAAGCACATCTAGAAGTAATTTCCAGTGACTGGAGTCAAAGATAGAGCTGGTAGACCTGATGAAACCAATGAGTGCAAGTCAGAGATAAGAGCTGCTCAGTGCCCACGCTGATTTTGGTTTGTCCTTAAGGAAGGTGGATAAGAGCCAGTCAGCAATAACTTGGGCTTTGCTCGGCAAGAAAAAAGCGTTGTCGTCCCAGGCATGACGAGCTATTTCAATCTTAGTCCGTCCTTCGGCTACAGGAGGATCCGAAGACGCCTTCAAAGCACGAATAAACTCCTGGATTGTGGCCATATAAATTTTTCTTTTTGGTTCAGTTGTTCATGTTCAGTATATTCTGTATGAGGATGTGAAGGAATGGCCTTGATCAAAAAAGTATCAATTCCTAACCTTAAAATAGGTGCAGTTGACTTCATATGGGCAATCCTTGATTTGACCTTGATTTGCTCTCTAGTGTGATATGCCAGAAGACGGCATGGACGCGAAAACATGTTTCAGAATGCAACAAGAAGAATTTGAGGTACTGGAGGTAAGTGGCTCCTCATACACTGTACCTACTGTACTGCTCTCATTTGCTCACTACAGTCGATATATCCGGAATGCATAGCAAGCCAGATGAGCGACGACGGGTTACTTGCACTGGAAATCCCGATAGAATTCAATGACACGCGTCTGGTCAAAATCGTGCCGCAGGTTTTGTCAAGTAGCAGTAAGCTGCTACCTAGCCAATCACTAAGGTTGTCAACATTGCCACCACTTCTATTACAGCTATCTCTTCCCCAAGGATACCCTACCACTTGTCCTCCTCGGATATTGTCTCTTCGTGCTACACATTCATGGCTATCTAAACCGTTATTAGAACTCCAAAGCAAGCTGAGGGGCCAATGGCAAGCCGGCGAAGGTGTTCTCTATAATTGGATAGAGTACATCCACACGGGGGAATTTCTGTCTGAGCTGGACATGCTATGGCATGAAGACGGCAAAACTATTCTGTCTGTATGTCTCCTAAATAGAAGCTCAGATTCTTACCGCCGGTAGAATCTATCACACGGAACCGCATGCTCTAGCATCAGTATTGCAGGCACATGAAGCGTCATCAAAATCATTCGAATTCGCGAAAAACTCATATCCATGCTCGATATGCTTAACAAGCCTGAAGGGATCGAAATGTCTGCGTCTGTCGTGCGCCCATATCTTCTGTCGATCATGCCTCCAGGATTTCTGGAAATTATGTATAGAAGAAGGTGACGTAGAGCGGGTGGGCTGTGCTGACCCAGATTGCGTCAAAGTGGGGCGAGAAGCTCAGGAGGAGGAAGTTGCGCAAGTGGTCTCGGAAGGCGACCTGCAGCGTTGGAGAAGGCTCCGAGAAAAGAGAGATCTAGAAAGAGGCAAGTGGGCCCGTGAACATCTCTACAAGCAGACTGACCGTGGTGTAGATCCATCTATTGTGCATTGTCCCAGGGAGCATTGTCAGATCCCTGTACCCAGGCCTTCAGATATGGGGGAAGGGACAGGATGGGAGCGATTTCGTCAGTGCCCCAAATGTGGATTTACTTTCTGTGCATTTTGTCGGAGAACATGGCAAGTAGTCGATTTTTGATATCCGCCTAACAACACAATGCTGAAAAAGCTTTACAGGCACGGACCGATAATTGACTGCCCGATCGCACACTCAGAAAAAATTGTCCTTGAGTACCTGGCAGCCCAAGATGAATCATCAGAACGCGAGTATATAGAGAAGAAATACGGCAGAAACAATGTCCAGCGCCTCGTACGCTTGTACGAAGAAGAGATGGCGAACAAGCGCTGGCTTCAAGCCTCGACAATAGCCTGCCCAGGGTGCGAGATCCATGTGGAAAAGAATTTAGGGTGTAACCATGTAGGTGCCGAGCCAGCGAAGAAGAATGATGAGACTGAAATTAATAATTGCAGATGACATGTCGGCAGTGCGGACAACATTTTTGCTATCGGTGCGGGGTGAAGCTAGAGCGATCGAATCCATACCAGCATTTCTCGATTCCTGGGTTGGCATGCTACTACAAGTTATTTGATTTCCAGGATGAGCGAGCGCAGGAGCAGGAGGAGGATGATTTGCGAGCAGTGTGGCTTGGTGCAGATGATGGGTAGATTGCTGTCCTGGGTGATGGAGTACACAGGCGATAGTTAAATTTTTTCGTAGACGTAGAATAAATGTTTTCTGTTAAGGTGAGACAAAATGCGACTATATATGGTCTCCTTTTCGAAAGGGACTGATCAGCAATACCCTTCCTTCCTCCTCATACCCTCACCATGGATGTCTACACAACCTCCTTTGTCTATCCACGCCGGTCTCGACATACGCTGTCCACTGCATCCTCAAGAGATTTCCACCATGAGCCATACCAGCCGCCTCTTCTGCCTGAGCACCTCGCCTCTGACGCAGATGCAGTTCAGAAACTCGTCGTCATGGCCATGCAGCTCCATGGCTGCCATGTTTCTTACTATCCCGTTGACCATGGCAAGGCTTACAACTTCCACATCACCGGAACATACCAGCCGGTCATGCTCACAAGAGGTCTTATCCTCAAGGACTGTCCCATCCAGGTAGGTTTTCTGTCTGGGCTTTTTCATCTCACTTGACACCTCGACAGCATCGGACCGCAATTAAAGTCTCCCGTTCAGAGATCCTTGACTCTCCTTTCTTAAAACCAACTCTCAAACCTGAAGTCCGCCGTCGCCTGGATGATATTGCGTCTGAGACGCTTGCACATATTGCCGTTGTCAACAGTCCCCTTTCCGCCGTAAATCGTACTCCCCCTGATGGTATCAGCATCAATAGCGGCTGGTCGGGTCTCGAGACAGAACGCGTCTGTGAACTCGTCATTACTGGTACGGAGGATGCAGTAGACCTTGCCCGCGTCCGCCTGCTGGTCATGCTGGATGAATTGGTCAGTCATGGCTTTTTTGTCGTCATCTGTTCCTTACGCGGCGTACCCCAGAGTGGCCTTCACGCTGAGATTTGCGAAATAGACCATAAAATGCACCCTATCGTTGCGGGCAAGAAACGACATGTAATACAGACTATCCAGGAAGAAACGGCCACAAATATCTACTTTCCTTCCCCTTTGCAGGGCGTCTTTGCCACTGATCCGACAGGAACGGGAACACTTGGACACAGCACCAACACTATCTGGATTACTGGCGAGTTTTTTGGTGTGCAGCGGGCGCGAGATATGTTGTATCAGGTTTCTTTGAATAAGGTGCATAATACCTTTACTCGTGCGTGAAGCATCAAACAAATTTTCACGTACATATATTGCCAGCGTAACAACGCGTTTTCAAAAGACACTGCAATTCTCCCGCGCAAACTCGATTGGATGATTACCGACCGCGCAGAAGATCTCAAATCAATTATGAGCGACAACTCTACATTCATCCAGTTCCCTCCCCTGGGAAGCTCCACCAGTCTTATATCTGTCTTTGGCGACTCCAAAGTGAACGTTCAACGCACTATTAGATCCATCATGCAATTAGTATGTCACGATGCTCTTCTCATGAACCTATATTCACCTTCATTTGTCTAGGCATGTCAATCTTACGTCGGGTCCTTCTGGCTATTGCCCATCCAATTTAACGCGCTTCTCCCACCTGCTACTCTCAACCAATCTAACGTCACTACCCTTCTTAACCAGATATCCGTTGTGACTGGTGTCGAGGCTGTATTCAAAAGTATGTGCTTTGAGATGCACGGGTTGGAGCATGAAGTGTGTGCCGCTGTAAACATGATACTAGAATTAGATATGATCAAGGCGAGTATTTTTCGTTGATTTCGATGTCTAACATTGATACAATATCTCTCAGACATTCCACCATGAGATTCGTTTCCAGATTGAACTTGCGAACGAACATCGAGAGTTCATCAGCGGGAAAAAGAACGGAAAAATAAACAAAATCATGCAGACTACCAACGTCAAGATTAAGTTTGAGACATTTAACGACCATAACTTCTTGATAGATATATCAGGTTCCGATAGCTCCGTCCTCCAGGGCTTGACACTTCTTCAGGAGGAACTACCTGCCGAAATATCATTCCACGTCCCTGAAGCCTACCACAAACGTATAATTGGTGTTGGTGGGCGGAGTATCCAGCGCATCATGAAAAAGTATGGTGTTTATGTCAAGTTCTCGAATGCAGAGGAGTTCGCAGCATTGGGCGGTTATAACGATAACGACGATAATGTGGTGGCCCGCACTCCTGCCAAAAATGCGATCAACCTTGAGAATCTCAAACAGTCAGTGATGGAACTCGTCAATCCCAAGGTTTGCATTTCTCTCTAAGTCTATTGTACGTTGATTGACGTCTATCCAGGACAAGGATTTCGTAAACGAAACTATTTCCGTACCCCGAAGATATCACCGCATATTATTGGGGGAGAAGAGTATCTTCATTCATGATATCGAGGCGAAAACCAATTCCCATGTGCGGTTCCCCGACAAGGAGACTGCATCTGACGTGGTTACCATTTATGGCCCAGAGAGCCAAGTCCAGATCACAGGCGCCATGTTACTGGTATGTCCCTCGCAACCTCAACTTGAGTAAGCTTAATCCCTTAATTTATCCTCTGATAGGACCATGTGCCTTTCGAAGCAGACATGGCCGTTCCCCCGAACTCTGATCTCCCTCGCCTCTGCAATACTCCTGACTTCATCAACCTTGTGGAACGTGTAAAGCGCGAATTGCAAGTGTCCATTATTCCGAATTTCAAGCAGACACTTCCGGCAAATGGCGCATCTGGCACTGAAACGCCTATTGATTACTCGTTCAAGTTCAGGTGTCAACGTAGCAACACCGATTTCCTCATCACGGCCCGTGAGATGCTAGAGCAATTCCTTCAAAAATTGGGAGTTCACGTCTACCCTTCCCCGACGTCACAGGGTCACAAGCGCGGCGACTCCTTCGCTGACGCATTCCCTCATTTCGATAGTAAGGTTCTATCGACTGCTCGCACTCGCAGACATGGTAGGAAGTCATCCTCAGTAACCCCAGTCTCGGACACTCAATCCTATCATAGCCTACGCAGAGTCGATGGACATTAACGGGTCTGAATTGATCGGCGATCGGAGGCTCCGTCTTGCAAGTTCATCTCCCGATGTCAAAGCCTTGTTTCATTCTCCCGTGGGCTCCTATATCTTTGACGATCATAATCATTCAGAGTCAAGTTACTTGGGTTCTGGTCCCCCTGGAGGCGGAGTGGATTATTGGTCACCCAGTACCCCTCTGGCCCCGATTGTGAGTCGTTTTTTTGTCTTGCTCGCTGTGAGAACCATCCCTCAATGAGTCACATTGTTCAGGGTTCTGGAGTATCTAGCCGTACGAACCATACAATGGAAGACGCGTTTAAACGTGGCTCCGATTCTTTTCTCGAGGCCAAACTCAAAGATCAATCACACAAGCCGCGTTCCTTGACAAACCGAGCTCAATCGCTTGATCTCACATATTCGCTCTCAAAAATTACTGAATCAAATTCTGGGATGGCGCCACCGGATTCTCCAACTTCAACAATGGGCGGTGACACGGGTGGAGATATTAGTCCTATCTCTGGGACTGCACCTTCATTCCCGAGTGTGTACGGGCCATCTCCGACGGGTATTCCACAAGTAAATTTGACTTCAGCTACCTCTGGTGTTGGGGCTGTTGGCTCGGGCGTTACTGCTACCAGTATTCCTCCTATTCCCCCCACTGCCGCAAGATTATCTGGTCCATCACCGACTCGTCAGAGATCTGGTCGAACGCCGAATAATCGTCCGCAAGATGTCTCAAAGATGCTTTTTGGCCTCGGATTGTAGATGTGACCTTCTTTTATTGTCTCCTAGTGATCTCATGCTCCTTTTATTGCATCTGGTGCCACATGTGCGGGTCGTTTCATACAGATACATTTTTATCTACCTACTTGCATTTTTGGCATCGCAAGGCGATTAC
>Ga0157363_1007969_pt1 | contig 10056 bp, 2 predicted proteins | sample AttsexASBM1_FD_111477 | JGI IMG/M metagenome (GOLD analysis project Ga0157363, IMG submission 111477) | Fungus gardens microbial communities from leaf cutter ant in Ribeirão Preto, State of São Paulo, Brazil - Atta sexdens ASBM1 | ecosystem: Host-associated > Fungi > Mycelium > Unclassified ...
ATTATATTATGGTTGAATGCTACCCTATGTTCATTAAGACTTTTTTGTCAGTATGGTGTCTAAAAATGCTAAATGATTTTTTTAAACCCTGTATAAAAGACAGTACGACACTTGTAGAAAAAGTATTATGCTGATAATTTATTACAATTCTATGAACATTTCTCATTAATTCTAGCAGAAGTTTATACTTTATAATTATTTTTAAACAGAGTTCTGGCTGTAAAATTTTCCAATTTTGATTTTTAAACACAAAAAATGCGGAACTCTTTTTTTATTGTTATATAAGAAATTGAAAATATGACATGTTAATTTCGTGAATTTAGCATATTACTTCCTTCCTCTAAAATACGAGATATCTATAAGAAAAAGATAAATATTTCCACTTTTAGTTACAGATTTTTTTTTATATATCGCTTTGCGCATTTTCTAAAAAATATATTATAAATCTAAAACCAGATATATAATTAAATATTTACCTTTACACCATAGTTACTCTCCTCGTAAATAATGGAAACATAGCTCCAACCCATCGTCAATACAATATCGACCATCGCTTTGACTTGATAGTGATCGCTAGGTATAGTACGGCTGAAATATTCGAAACGTTGCTTATTGGAAAGCTCTGGACTCGTCGAGAAAAAAGAGACCTGTAACATAATAGTCAATTTTCCATCTTAAATTATTTTCAAATATGAGGGAGTTGATAAATTTTATAATATTGTGTATTGACAATTGCACACGATTTTGTAACAAGGGGATAAAAGTATTTATGCAGTATGTTTGTATAAAATATTTTTATTTGTATAAAATGCAGTGAAATGCATAATGTAGATAAATTATGTTGTTTACGTTTAACTCCATCATCATTTCTTTGCTCTGTCTCTTGAGATTAAATTTATATCCGAGAGTTGTTTTGCTTAAATCTTTAGATCTTTAAAATTGCAGATAAATAATTTTTTATATTAAATCAACAAAAAGCCAAATGAATTTAACATTACTATTTTTTAAATAACTACATCTTCTCGCTTTTATTTAAACTTTAAATCGAAATTTGTTTTGTACATTTGCATTTATATTGTTTAAATAAAAAGCATTTAAGTAAGCTTGTACATCATTATTAAGATAATGTAGAAGGCAAAAGTGTATTCTCAATCGTTTATATAATAAATAAGTAAGAATTACTTATTTATTATAACTTTATAAATATAAAAATATGAAAGTGTTCAAGTTTTCACAAAAAGAAAATTTCAAAAGTTTTCTTTTTGTGAACTACTATAGATTTTTGTGACATCAAAAGATGCTATGTCAATACATCGAAGTATCCATCATATTCATAGTGATATTACACATTATTAATAACCATAAAAAACTCAATATAACTTCTATCATTCATGTTCTATCATTCACGTTGATTCGTGAAATGTCGTTTGAAATGTCTGAACTGTTAAAAAGTTTCTTTCCTTTTTTTGTTTCTAATCTTAAAAGTGAAGAACGATATTGAATTTTTCATTACATTACATATGATAATGTAGAATACGGATATTTGCGTTAGTGGATAATTCTGTTCGTGATTGCAGGCGAGTAGTTGTGCTTAACTAAAAGCGAAGTAAACTTGGATCCTGAAAATAGTTGTCGTGTTCTAGCCTCGAATTTTCTAGTTCTATTACCAGATCGAGAGAGCGAAAACATGTAATGTTTAGAGAGTCATACTGTAAACTTGTATGTTTTTTTGAGAAAGAAAAGTAAAATTTATCGTTTTAAAGTTCATCATTTATTCGTATCGTTTGATACTCTTTAAAGCATATCTATCAGAGCGGGGATTAAGATTTTAGCACTACGCAGTGATACAGATTCATTAAAAATATCTCAGCAACTTAAATATTGAAATACTGAAGAAAATATAGCAAAACTCGAAAGGTATGAGTAATCAAACAATTGTTTCGAAACTTTAAAGATTCAAGAATTTAATAATATAAAGATTTAAAGATTAAAAAGATGACAAACTCTCAGGCGGCTACAAATAAAAGAATTCAGAAATCAAAGTTTCGTAGAATCACATATTTAAAGAACAGAGTTTAAGAAGTTCACAAAAAAAAATAGATTTTAATAAATGTGTGTGTAATAAAATCAAATACTTAACAATTTACGATCTAATATACATATATAACGATTTATTCGCGAGTATGAATATAATATAACTTCCAGAGACAGAATATTCAGAAAATGATGACAGTTCTACATAAAGGATCGTTTATCTAAGTCATGCGTTTCATCATAACTTCATAATAAGTTTCATCATCAGTTTGTCGTTTATCTATGGACCAAGTTCTCTCTATTTTCGTACAATGTTCTTTGTTCATCATTTATGACACTTATCGAAGAATAGGCGATTTTGAGTTAGCCGCATGTGGCAACGCGGATAATTAATCATCTTTTCGAGGAAAGCGGATGTAAGGCGACACCTTCGCAAAATCGACTTACCGGTTGATTATACAACTCATGTTACGCCTTAGAAAATTTTGACGAAGATATATTCCATTATTGTTCTTATGATTATTAACGTGGCGTTTCGCTATGCAAGCTGAATTTCTGTACTGCGAGTTTTTATATTTCATTAAGAGACAAATATCGATTGGCTCGAAACAGGATAAGATCTAATTCTAGTAAGTAAGAAACATTTTGGAACATTTAAACAACATTGTAGCAACGTTGTAACAATGCTACAATGCTGGGATTTTTTATTATAACATTTATGTAATTTTTGTTATCTCTAAGCTTTTTTTTTGTTGTTATCGTAGATTTTTACATTTTATATGTGATACTCGCGGTTTAGTTCGGTTGCCCTTCAATGATGATTCGATTTGTCTTAGCAAGTAATGAGATTTCAAAATGTTCGATCTGTACAAGCAACGTCGATGCGTAAGCATCAGATGAGTTTATGTAGTGAGAAACGAGGCGGCGTTATCTCACACTACGAAGGTACCAGAGCTACTTTTCTCCGCAACAATGCGCGTCCTATCATACATTGCGGATATTGCACAACATGGAGAATATATTTATCATGGTTTGTCAGATTTAGAGTAGCTACTATATATCCACTATAATAACTTGCTCGTCCAACCGTATACCCATGCATCGAAGAATCATACAAAACTTCAACTCGGTCCACTTGATTGGCTTGCTTTATTGATTATGCAGTGTCTGTATTTTTCTTTACCTTCAACACTAAAATGAACATATTGATAAAATAATCGTATATATAAAATACAGGTGGATAGAAAGCACAGATTTCGGTATTTATTCGGTAATTATTCGCGCGAGGTTTTCGCGATGATTTTTCTCTCTTTTTTTGTTTTTTTACTAATGGCGATAAAAGTCTTTGGAAAAATGAATAATATTTGAGGAAATATGGCAGAAATATATTTTTTTTGCTATAAATGTAAGGAAAGAAATAGTAAATAATTTGATACATGTATAAAAACAAATTATTTGACAAAATGGATTATACATATAAAATAAAGTTTAATAATTATGTTTATATTATATATATATATACATATATATATATGTACAGGGTGCTTCCGATACCTACAAATCAGTAAGTCGGGTTGCTACCTATCTGCCTATGGGCAGTAGCACACTTTACTGATAATGCGGAATAAGATTAGATTGCAAGTCCAGCAGGAAATGAGACAAAAGAAATTTACATTCTGGTATAATGTAAAATTCAATAATATGATATAAAATATGTATTTAATAATACAAATAATATCTTAATCTAACATAAATTGTAATTTAATAAATATTTAAAAATATATAATTATAATTTATAATTATATATATTATATATTTTTAAATATTTATTAAATTAAATCATTTATTAGATTAAATCACATATTATACCAGAATGTAAAATTCAATTTCTTTTGTCTCATTCCTTGCTCTCTCTTGCAATCTAATTTTATTCCGCATTACCAATAAAGTGCGCTTCTGCCCATAGGCAGATAGGCAATCCGATTTACTGATCGGTAAGTATTGGAAGCACCCTATACATGATTAAATTTAAAAAATTGATAAAAACGCATATATATTAAAAAAAAACAGTTGATTATATTTAACTAAAAAATTATCATTGATACAGAAGATTTTATTTTATATAATATTTTCTGCACAATTTTATATCGGAAAATTCGTATTTAACGAGGATTGAATAACTTAGCACACGTGTTACCTGTTTTATTGTTATTCGCGTGTTAATTGGAGATTATATGATACGAATTCTATGCTCGGATGTTTGCATTTTTACTATGGCTGGGCTCATTCCAATATAGCTAGTCTTTTTGTAGGATCTAGAAAACGACGTTATCGTTAATTGAAATGAACCGGCTGCGCCCAAACCGCGTGAAATTGCAAGCACAATTCGCTGTGCCGACAAAATAGAGTAAAAGGATATTTCTCCCGAATTATTCGGTAAATTCGCCAATTCTTTAATGCGATTTAGGAATTTATGCTCATATCATATATCAGTTGCATTGTTATGATAATTAAAAAATAATTGTTTTGTATTGCTATTTTCTTCGTTTAATTATTAACATAAGTACATGACTTTTAATTTAATTATTTATTTTTATCAACCTTCTAATAAAATTGGAATTAAACGTGCCCGAAAATCTAGTATAATATATAATCATGTATACCAAAACTGATTATACGTATGTATCCTTATGTATTATCTTGCATGTAAGAAATTCTTATTAAACATAAATAAAAATATTATGTAAAAAATTTTGAAAATTGAAAAAATTTGACAACGATAATGAAAAGAGAGAATGACCACTTTGAAGGTATTTGTCATAAACCAAATAGAATGTTCAGGGAGGTGAATTAGATCGTAATAAAAATGCTAATTGCCGGCGGCCGACGTTATGAAGTTCACGTTAATTAAAAAATTTTACGAGCGATTATAAGTATACTTTTAATCGGATAATGTAAATCATACCCGCCCAAAGACTTTATAGATTGAATCTAATTATTATTTTCATCAGAGATCATTTCTAAATTTCGTCTTCAAATGAAAGACGATGACACATAAATGAGTATTTTGCGCTTTCTCTCTCTCTCTCTCTCTCTCTCTCTCTCTCTCTCTAATTTTTTTCCAATTGGTTCCAATCACAAATTTTGTGTTAAGATTCGTCGTCTTATCCTTTATCAATAAATACAACGATAATCGAGCAGTAACGGAAGAAGACTTATCGATTATTCAAATCTACAACATCAACGGCATATTTTCAAGTGAGAAATTTCGTAAGGACGATGCAGCTTGCTGGCAAGATGCGATTTCATTATTTAGTTCACTGAGTTGAGCTCGCATCGGCTTACGTCTTGAATCTCGATCGTAATCCCGCGAGTTTCGGTATTCCTAGTAGAGATGGAAATCCACTTACAGAAATTGCTGCTGAGCGTTTTCTTTCTAACTAATTCGATTCACGAAAATCGTGACTGAAATTTATGACGACAGTGACATACTTGATATGATTAAAGTGTGCTTCAATTGGACAATAATAATCAGTGAGGAGCAGAATATTATTAATGATTGATTAATAAATTATTGCGTGTAGATACATAGATAGGCATAGATAGGCTCCCTATTAAATAATAATTATTACTCATTGAAAATATAATTTTACAATATATCTACAAAGTCTTATAATTTAAAAATTATTTATGGGAATTAAATCATTCAATCAAATAAATTAATTTTTCCTTCTAAGCTTCATTTGTATATTAGTACACTAAAGACACTACTTACGAGTGACATCATTATTTTATCAGTTTTATCATACATTAAAGCATTAATTTTTTATATTTTTTGAGAAAAATAGTTTTCGTGCAAATTTGCTGAGAGATTATTTTGTAGATAACTCATTAGATACTCTTACGTGTATACTTTAATCAATTTTTAGATACTCATGAATTTCAAATTGCGAACAAAAGAGATACGGAGTAATTTAAGCACGAGTACTGGAAGCTGTAATTTAGCTACCTCTCACAGAGAATTGCCTTGAGTCTTTGTACGCGTGTGTTATCGAATCCTGTGAACTGACTCCTGTTCGCTTGTCGATCATGGCGCGACACATGTACATGTAGGATACTGATTGACACGAGTAGTGAAGCTCTCTTTGACGTATATGCACTTTCCGCTCATGTGCTTAGTGTTTATGCATGGTGTTATGCCTGTGTTTCTATGTCGATCGTACGTCATCGTTGACAAGTTGCGGAGAAATCGTTTAGCTAAGCGGTCGTCCGCAGTCGCTTCGGATCCTACGTAACTGTGACGAGTACAGCAATACTTGTCGATATAAGTTAACATGATGAATAATGTATTTTCGGGATAATATAGCCAATTAAAAATATAATACATCTCTTATGCAAGATCGTGCGTGTCATAAATATTACATTTTATGTTAGCATTTTATGTTAACATTTACTTTTTTGGGATTGCGTTATTACACATTTGCATTCAATAAATTACAAAATTTATACTGAATATGTCTATGTAAAATAATTTCGAAAAAAATTTTACACATGATTGTCGCAAATGTGGTAATCTAATATTTAGAAATTAATTATAGGAAAACCGCCATTAAAATTATAAGATTGATTACTTTTAGGTCAAAAAATTGTCCCATAAGATAACGTTCTTAATAACACAGACATGTTCTGTCATTGGAGAAGATCGATTTTAATCCAGATTTTGCCTCAAGTTATCGCGAAAGTGATGAAGATCGAACGCTTTCCAATCTCGTCTGTTATGAATATGGATAAACTAAACTACTAGGTTGCATGAAAGAAAAATGTGGTAAGGTGGGACAAGCGATACTTTTCAGTCAAATAATTCTCTTATCACATAGAAAAAAACGATTTAATATGCAGTAGCTTTCAAAGTATAGTTTGTAGTTTAGAAATATTATTAGAAATATTAAGTTTATTTTTTAACAATAATAATGACGACAGTACCAGCAGTAATTATAATATTATAACTATTTTTTAATTAAAAGTTTATATAATATAATAAATTTAAAAAATTGATGTTTTATATTTACTACGTAAACTATGCGCTATGTGTATAGAATATCGAATTCAAACTATATTATACATATATTATATAGTTAAAAATTAACAAACTATATTATACATATAATAACTGCGAGTAGTTCATTTGGATTATTTGGAAACAAATTTATTAAAAAGTTCGGTTTATTTGAGGAAATTATAGTAGCGAGCACTTAAATTTTTCATGAGAAAATGTTACCTCGACTCTTTTAAGCAAAAGTATGAAATTGACTGAGCCGAGGAATTCATGAAAGTTTGCAACTTTTTTTTGGAATAAGCAAAAAGCGATCCCGTTTTACGTCACATTCTCGAACAGTTTTCTAGTTTAGCATAACGCCGACGTGATAAGTTTCACAAGACCGAGTAGCTTAATAGATACGTCAAAGAAAGCAAGAGTAAGTGCGAAAAAAATAAAATTCGCTATATTTGCAATGTATAATGAATATAAGAAGTTTTACGATTTATTGGTAATAATCTCGATAAATGAGAATCAGATATTAATCCAGATATTAATCCAAGTTAGGTTCAATTAAAGTTTTTAACGAGCATAAATTATAAATATATGGTAAAACAATAATTACAACAAATTACGATTTTATGAAATTATTATATTATTGATTACAATAATATTACAAGTCAAAGATTAATTCAAACTTCGTGTCTGATAAAATATTAATGCATATTTTCTGCCGATATAATTTTCATTTTTGAGAAATGATTAAAAATATTTTATATGAATATTACATTATATAAACATTACATTGTTATTATTATTCAATACAGTGGATTTATTTATTAATGCAATTTTTCGGTGACAAACAAATTTACTAATTTTAAAAAATTATATAAGAAGGAAATCTACATTTATTTCCTATTCTGCATAGTATTTTTACATTTAACCTGCAATACATTTAACCTGTATCTAAAATAGAACCTGCGAGTACACTTTGGAGTATCCGGTATTATTTTGTTTTCTTATGCAAATGCAATTCAAATGCGCTTTAGAGAGTAGTTCTTCTCAGTTTCTGGTATGATGATATAGATCACGATGTCACAGATCTGTTTCGCAAACTTATCCCCAACCATAGAAATGGATAGAAATCCTACCGAAAGAATTATGGACTAAAATTAAATCCGTCGCTGTTTCCCTAGACTTATATTCCGCCTGATCCTTTCACGTCTTCCCTGAAATCCTCGCAAAATCTCTTTCAAACTCCACTGTGGATCTTTAGAGGCATGAATCGCGCAGTGACGAGTTTTCGCAAAGTATCGTTCTTTGTCACAAACACCTGAGTCGTCCAAAAGTAAGAATTGTATACAAGTCGTTTCTCATGGGGACGGATTACGTTTCGACAATATAATACATCCCTAGTTTTGTCTGTAATGTATCAAGAACTTTGGTTAGCAAACTACTAAAGAAAAATTTATCGTTTTATTCGGTTTACGGTTGCAGCGTATGTACATATACATGGAAAGAATTATTTTATTAAAAAAAAGTATTACAAAATTTAGTTAGCTACAGATTTATGTATAATATTTTTGGCCCGTGCGTAGCCAGCTAAATTTTGAAATATTTTAGTAAAATATTTCTTTCAAAATATTTCAATTAAAAAATATTTTACATAAATCTGTAGATAGCTCAATTCATCGATATGAATTACTTAGATATTTTACTATTGATCGCGTCATGTCCTACTCGATGTGACTTAAAGGTCATTATCACCTCTTGTCATATCAAATTGCTGTTTAGATCCTTTCTTAACATGATTTTCATAAGTTTGCATGTAAATGTATATATTATCGCGTTCGATCTCCACTATATAAGTATCTATCACGGCGAGAAACTCGACATCGTAAAATGAGATCCTGACAATGTGGACGATATAAGCAGATTAATCTTCTAACTCATACATCAGAATCGACTATTGGTACTTTGAGTTAAGGAGCTTTAGATGAACTATTATTATAGAGTTACCTCGTAACCTTAGAATTCAAGTAATCAATGATCAACAAGTTCAAGCTTGTCCTCGAGTTAGATTACAAATGAACATATGCTTATAGTTAGCATTACTAGACGTCTATATCAATATCGGGGAAAAGATTCAAAGGATTTAAAAGAGATTTGCATTATATATATATATAGTCAATATATAAAAAATAGATGTTGAAATAAAGTTATGTAACCATGAAAGATATAATTTTTCTTGTCTTTTTAGTTTTGATCATATTGCTTAAAGAAATGATCATTAAGTTTTACTTTGTTGTCAGGTTGTAAGAAGTTACGAACGTAAGAAATTACGAACTACAGCACTATTGAAATTTTATTTCTGATTTATCTTTAGTTGATACCAAATATCAAAATAACAGAGAGTTAATAAAAGTTTAATAGCAATATGGCACACACTTTCGCGGCTGGACGAATAACGTGTTATAGTAACATCCTAAACCTTAACCTAATAGAGCGCTGAGAGATAAAAACGGGCCAAGAGACTCGAATGGCTTATAAGGAAAGTAACGTTGGATGAGGTGATTTCACGGTACGAAGATTTTAAACCGCAGGTTCTGTAAACTTTCGTCAAGAATGAAGTTTTCACGGTTTACTGCCACCTAACCTGGCATTTTCATTCTCCAGCCTCTAGAAGTACGACGGTATTGCCTAGCTTTAAATCTTTGTAGTAGAGCATTATAAAAATTGTAAAAAATACGTTATCAAATATATATATTTTTTCTCTTTTTATCCGTTTACCATTTTATTGTATTAATTTTCTAAAATTGGATCGTATTTTATAAGTTTAGCTTTTATAAATTTAAATTATTTTATCAATGCATCACATGATTATTTCTGCATTCATTCGTATAAGTAATCTATTATGTGCATATAGATTTTTATGTAAATGATAAAGATTTCTTGTTTGTTACTATTTTTTCATTTCATTCAATGAA
>Ga0157363_1007970_pt1 | contig 10056 bp, 4 predicted proteins | sample AttsexASBM1_FD_111477 | JGI IMG/M metagenome (GOLD analysis project Ga0157363, IMG submission 111477) | Fungus gardens microbial communities from leaf cutter ant in Ribeirão Preto, State of São Paulo, Brazil - Atta sexdens ASBM1 | ecosystem: Host-associated > Fungi > Mycelium > Unclassified ...
GTCCATCAACTTGACTCCCATTCGTTGGTGCGAGGATCGCCCATCAATTTCGGAGGCAAACCCTTTCCATTAGAAAGCTTTTCAAGAACTTGTGGAGATAACACTATCAACTTTGAACTCGAATAACTTTTCGTGCATTATGGATTGATTATAAATCTGTTTATCTCGCTTGTTACATTTCATTCCATTATCTGTGATATTCATCTTAAAATTCATGCTGCTTTTTTTATAAAATAACTGTATCATTATTTTTTTAACCTTTAAAAGATATAATGAATACAGATATGATTTGTTAATAAAGAATTCATAGAGAAAAAAATTCGATAATTTATAGATTCGAAGAGATTTACAACTCATCAGAATAATTTAGAGGGAAAATAGGAAAAGTTGAAGAGTGTTCAAAAATTAAAGTGTAAAGGTGGTAAAAGTGTAAAATATGAAATATGAATCGTAACTCTTTTATAAGTACAAGATAAAAGATACTAAAAGTTAAAATATTAACTTTCTTTTTCTTTAGAGAAAAATCGCCTTTTATGGACTTATTATAATACTTTTAGGCATACTTTAATAAAAACGATACTATCTTAACATTCCTTCTTATACCTATAATAGTTTCGGAAATATTGGAAATTAAAAAAAATTTAAATCGTTATTTTGTTTGAAATTTCTAGTGCATAACAATTTTTTTAATTACATTTATTATAAGTATTAAAAGTTATGTATTTTGAAAAAATTATTCTTTACGTATTTGTGTAATACTTGTTTATGTTTACTGTTTATCAAACTTCTCGTTAATTTTTCATGCTTTAAATAGGAAGAATGTTTAATATTTTCGCTAATTATTCACTTCAATATTTGTTATTTTTTACATGAGCTTTACGGAAAGTTTTATTTATTTTTTTTTTTTAATGAAATACAATTAATTATGAACTAAAATTTTTAAAATTTCTTATCGATGTAATTAATATTAATGTCAACGAATGATGGATGTATAAAATTACAAATATTAAATTTAATTTTTTAATTCTTTAATACTAAACGTCTATTAAATTGGCACAGCTATTCTTATCAAATCGGCTAAAGTAATAAAATCGCGAATAAAACAAATTAACAACAATGTTTAATAGACATTTATGGTACATCGCAGGTAGTCGATTATTTCCTGAATGATGCGTTCGCACCAATACGTTCTTCATTCTCATTTCTTTCAAATTACTATCTCATTGTCAGTTACGTCAATCAAACAACGTAATTTATTAATCTGTTCAATGTTTGAAAAATGGATACAAGAAAAATGGATAAAATATTACACGAAAAGTAATACGACAGTTATCTTAGGATAATGAGCGGGCATCGATCGCCATCAACAACAGTCGCGCGCAATCAATTCTTGCCAGCTGTTCTCTTCAAAAGACAGCTTTTTTTACTGCTCTTAACACGCACTCCAAGTCGTTTTACGGTCAGCTGTCTTTGTCAGGTTAACGTGAATGAATACGCTATGCAGTCATTGTCGATTGCTAAATATTTTTTCGTGTGCAATGCATAACAGAGAATACATGCTACAATATTTTTTTATACTTATTACAAACACAAGCAAATGCAGAGAGGATAATAAGAGCAATAAAAAGAAAAAAAGTACACGAAGGAAAGACAACTATAAGAAGATCGGCGGTAAGAAAAATGGAAAATAGACCGGATTGAGAAGATACACACTGATCTTCTCAACGGATATTGAAGAGAACTTTGCTAAAGAACACAGTGAAAAGACAGAGTATGATAAAAGTGGAAAAACGCGACGTATTGTTAGAGTGCTGAGGAGATATTTGTAATGGTCCCTTGCGACTCGAGGAGAAAGCGGAAGGGTCGAGTACGAGTACTTTGTATTACATATACTATCGTGTATACGTGTCTACACGAACCAGTTAGTAACGTGCACAGACCACTGTGCACTATATTATAAGTTTCAACCTGTGCTCGCTTCTCGCTGTCACTGTAATTATACTTAATGTAACGCAATCTAGCTTTCCTCGCAATGTTGTCCTCTCGCTCGCCTTATTTTCTTCCTTTTTTATAGCTTATTTGTTCTCATTGCGCCTTCCACTTTACGCTCGCTATCCACTTCTGCATCTGGGTCTTTTATCCATCCTCTCATTCAATGCAGCCGAATGCAGCGGAGACGCATCATAGCGACGGTGTAATCTGCATCTGTGGCTCGTGACGTACGCTTTCATTAATTTAGAAAGAGTACGTAATAATATGCAGCATCGCTCCGTTGCTGTCATGCACTTTCATCAATTTCATAATTTTTAATTTTTTTCAACTGCCGCTCATGTATCTTCTTAATCGTCTCTATTATTTTCCTTCGACCATCTGCGACCATTCGTATAATATAAATATATTTTATGAATGATTTATTTAAATTATTTAAATTATTTAAATTATATTGTTTCGGTGCTTTCCTTCTTAATATAAATTAAGCATATTTATCATAGATTGCAGAAATGCGATATACATTATACATTATACATTATACATGAAGCGATTGATCACATACCTAGCTGTGTATTACACATTGATATTGATATTGATATTGATATATTGATTACTTTACAATAATTGACTACAGACTATACATGGACTATAATTTGAGTATTATATCTAATACAATCGACAATGAAACATTATATTGTGAAGTGCTAACACAAATTGATTAAATGTAAGTTACGAGTCATACTTGCAGGATTTAAATTGTTAGTTATTTCTCTGTTTGCGATTACATTTATTTTCTGTACGAGAGCTTGAATTAATTGGTCCCAAGATCACTGTTGCAAAATTGCAGCTTTTTCTCCAGTTTTATTCTCTTTTAAAGTCTTTTGTTTGTCCTGTCCATCGTGACGTGCAAACATCCATATTTGCCTGTGCGGACGTTTCACAGAATGTTGCAGGGTGTGATGTACCCTTGGGAAATCATATAGTGTGGCTCCAACCAGTTTCACTGGCAAAGGAATTTATTCGATCCGATATAAAAGCTCTGTGATAACCACGCAAGTAACAAATATCAAGAAAGCCATCGCTACAATTGCAGAAGCAGTAATATTTCTTATATCTATATAAATTTAATCTATATGGACTATTCTTCAGAATATATTTCAGATTAAGTAATACTTTTTTATTTAAGTAAATTTTTTTATAATTTTTATTGTAAATAGATCAAACATACATATACATTTTTATTTTTGACAGAATAGTTTCTCACTGGATTAACAATTTGCTGTTAATATTGAAACACCGCTATAGATTTAAATTATCCAAAAATGATATCTGAAATTCTGATGAACTCCACATATCTAATACATTAAATAAGGAAATGGACAATATAATGATTCAATTTTTAATTCTCATTTATTTTCCACTTTTGTTCTTTTACGCCTAAAGAAATTTCATTTACCTTTGCAAAATGAATTTTCGTCAGTTGGTATTTTATTCTTGTAACGTAATGTCATATACTTTTTGTGTCTTTTTCCGACTTTCTATTTCGTTATTTCGTATTATAGTGCTACGGCAATCCGTAGTTGGGATATATGTATAGTGCGGATGGACACAGTAAACATACGCGGGTGCGAGACATTTTGCGAAAAGGATTTCGCTTCCCGAACAAAAGGTTGGCTACATTCCTCGCTGTAAGTAATTCTTGAGAGCGGGGAAAGAGGAATCTTGCGTATATCCGTCGTGTGAAATCGAGTGAACAGCTGTTCGTACAACTGTCCACTGTCCGACAGGCTGGTGTTGCTCAGATATCGGTTTTACGGATATACAGGTAGTATCATCCAAACGCCTCGAGAGAATTCTTCAAGAGTCGCATTTCTACGCCAATTTATTTTCTGGGGAAAAATCTCGTTGTAAAATTGATTTTAAGTTTGCTTACGTGAGAAATAGTTTTTTTTTTATTGTAAACGAGAATTATTTTAACAATATCCAAGGTGATAATTGATACTAAGATATTTATTTCACGTTTTTTAACAAGCTAAAAAACGAATTAACTTTATTAAAAATGACTAAAAGGAGTACGTTATTTTCTCTACTAGGCACGCAACTTGTATGTGATTATCATTCCGGTTGTCATCTCTGCGGTTTTTTGGTGAGCGATTCTAGCTTTTTATACGAATCTCCGGTTGACGGAAAAAATCTCCGGCTAATCACTCAGAATTTTGATGATTTTTTTTTTTTAGATGCGCGCACGTCGATTTCTCTCAGTTTTGAAAAAAATCTGCAGGAGGGTCAGATCTGATGACCCGAAAGATGACAACCGTAATTATTATGTAAATGATATTCTCAAGCAAGTCATTATAAAAAATACTTTTTTACGTATGTTGGAACTTGAATTTTCATTTGCGTGTAAAAAATGTTCTTGAAACATTATGATATTTTACTGACTTGCCTACGTGAACAAAACGTAATAATGGAAATAAAAATAACAATCTGTTGTCGACGATAATAGAAAATGAAGAGAATTTGAAATGATAAATCGAAATGAGAATTCGAAATAATCTTTCCTGTGAAATGAACAAATGACATCGTTGACATTCGCGATTAAATCAATGCTGTATGCGATTTACATATGGTTTACATAATAATCTTGTAATTTAGGTTTATTTCTATCAATGTATAATTTTAATCTTAGTTTGATTTGTTTTTTATCTTTTTCTAATCTTTATAAGAATTAGAAAAGCATCAAGAGGATTAAACTGAGATTAAAATTAATTAGAGAAATGAACATTAAACACGCAAAAAAAATTTCAACGTATTGATGGACTTTAGGGAACGTTTCGTAAATTACGCCGGAACAGATTATTACCGTTTACTACCGGTCTAAGCACGTGATAATAGTTTATTCTCGAGAAGCATTTTCCTGCCATTTCCTATTTTTTCGAATTCTCGCTTGTCCGTCGGGAAATTTGCATATTACGTGAACAAAAGGATTTAATAGAAATCAATATAAGAAATACAATTAGATCGCTTAGCACTATTTCTAACAAATTAGGCGTCTAATTAGAATAGATGGTGCAGACGTATTCGCATTTTTCCGTTGTCGTTTGTTCGCCATGTCAGGTTTCTGTCTAACACGCCGTAAAGTAATGTGTCGGTGTCTATAGTTGATTCTTACTACTGATTCTCATCCGGCGCTCTCCGTTATGCCTTGCCGACACCCGCTCGCCGTTACCACTGAATGGAGACTACTAATCTCGACTTTTTTTCACTTTATTATCGCCCATTCTTTTCTCTGGTCCTCTATCTGCATGCATTTATTTTCCCAGTCTTCTTCACTCTTTTCCATTACCGCCATTTTACTTTTTCTTTTTTTTCACTCTTTCTTCTTCTTCGCTCTTTATCGCCCATCCTTTTTAACTCTTTCGGTCTCTTTCTCTGTATCCCTGTCTGTCTCACATCGTGCATCTCTACCGTCTGATTTAGATTCTTATGCAAATTGCGAAAGGGAGCACGGAGCGTGGAAGGACTTTGCGATTAGAGCGTAGGTATGTGATCGTGGACACTGGAGTAATCCAATTGAATTTGTATTCGGTATGATGCGGTTTGCGACTATACTTATATACTGTCAGCAGATTCAGAAAATTTTGTCGGACTGTGAAATATATAGGACGTAGTGATCAATGTGTTGCGATCTCGTATTCGTTCTACCGTAACTCTAAAGATACCATAGAATATCAAAATTTTACGCCACTGCAACGCGCTTTTTTAACGCATTAACTAGATTATCTGTGCTCGCGCACACGCGCACTTCTGCGAGAAGTCCTCTTCCTCTTTTTCGTTCCCTTCTTTTTTTCCAAGACATCACGCTACCGCAACGGGATTTGCATAATTGCGAGCGATTGTTTGTCCTCGTATCATGGCCGCCACATACACGCTTCAGGACCCTCGGTGCGTTCCTCTGATCCTGATTCATATGCAAATGGCTGGGTACACCGGCGCACGACGGCGCAGAATTGAAGACTGACGCTTACTGGACCACGTTTCCTCTCCCATCTCTCTCTCTCTCTCTCTCTCTCTCTCTCTCTCTCTCTCTCTCTCTACTTATATTATATGTTCCTCTCTTTTGCAAACTCTCTCCTTTCCTCTCGCTCTTCCCCCTCTTCTCTTTCTCTATTTCTCTGGTCATCGGCTATTCTCTCATTCTTGTTCCCTCTTTCACCCTTTCTCTATTTTTCTCCTTCCATGACAATTCCCTCGTTTTTCCTCCATGCACCGAGTGTCCTTCGGGTCAATCTGAAAGTCATGTTCCTCCGCGAACACAATGGATCCATGCATTTTGTGGTTGCAATTTCCGCGCAATTCTAGCAATTCTATATGTACATATAGTCATCCATGATCTCCGTAATGTATTTGCACTTGAGCTTGGAATTACAGTTTGAAGCTCCGTTAATTAATAACTATTTTGGAATTAGGAAGTTTCAGCCACGATATTGTATAATTATAGTGCCCTCAGTATAAATAATTAGATTGCTTGGGGAATGCATCTTTGAAAATATTCTTTGTCTAACAAATTAAGATGCTTTCTCTTCGATATGAAATTAATTTTCGTTAGAAAGTCCGGCTATTCTGCTTTTAATAGGAAGTGATTTATAATTGTTTGATACTTCCTTGTTTGATACTTGGAGTTTTAGCCAGAAATAGAGATATGTAAAATAAAACTCTTTCTCGCCATAACTGTGAATATTTAGATATTTTATAATAAATTTGGTGTGTAAGTTGATATATTAACTTTAATGAAGTTGTAACTAATTAAAAGTTCGGTATTTAAATTTCTGATTATATCTTCTGTATAATATAATGATAGAATATAATGATATAATATAATGATAATATAATGATAAAAGAATTGAAAATCAAGATGATCTCATTAACAATCATTGAAATATTAACAAACAATATTAAAATTTTAGTCTTCGAATATAATTATTAATTTCAAATGTATTACATTATTATATTACGAACTTTTATTAAATGCATTACAGAATTTTACAATTAAATTATATTTTATTAATACTTTGCGGTATTTTCTCTTACTTATTAACATTTTATGTAACGTTTTTTAATTCTCTGTCATATTTTTATTCTTTCCGTCTGCAATCTGAGTTTCTTGTCCAACTCAAGTTTTCTTAATTCTAGGCTTTAAAAAAATTTAGGATTTTTTTCGTCAATATACCTTTCTATTGCTTACCACATAGTTTTTCAATTTTAATGTTAAAGTCTTTACTTGATAAAAATTGAAATTTGAGCAAAAGTAAGAGTGAAATTTGAAAGTGAAATTTTGCATGCTAAAAAAAGACGCAGACAGAGGATTAATAAATATGGATTAAAAAATCCATAATTTAAACAAAAGAGGAAAATGTCTTTATATAAGCAATCTAATAATGTAGTTGTAATATAGGATTTTTTAAATAATAATAAGGATAACAAGGATCGCAAATAAAAGTTTAATTTGACATGTGATATTTTATTTGCAAAAGCGGAACGTACAATTGGATTAATGCGGTCGGAAAAACCGCTGTGTTCTATCGTTGCTTTTTTAGACATGCGTATAAATAACGTTGGAAGTGACGAGTTCACGCCACACTCTGTCGATTCGCATATCACACATGCTTCGCGCGTTTGCATTGGCGTCTACGTAGTTCAATTAATCAGGACGTGCAATCTAATGCACGATCTAGGGATTACCATACGATCTTGCCACACTTCGTGGAAATGGCTCATTATTAGAAACGATACACTCGTTGTAAATCAAAATCGACGATTTAAGAACGGAATATAAATTATATCTTCGTTGAATTATAAAATAATTTTTTTAAATATAAATCAATTCTTTAAAAAACTACAGATATATATCAATTTTTTAGAAAAAAAAAATATATATATATATTTAGAATATTATAATACTGTTTATCGCTCTGCATTTTATAATTGTTTGTTTATAATTTGAAAGTACATACATTTTGTCAATATTGGATTGTATGTTTTCCATAATAGATGTATATTATATTTTAATATCTTTATTATTCTACATAATATGAAATTAATTAATTTAATAATATATTCATGATTACAATTATTTTGTGAGAAATTATTTATTATATGAATGGTTAATTTACGTTATTTCATTAACAAATCTGTAATTTTTTTAATTAAAAAAAAATTGAATTATTGAAGTCTTGATTGATAATTAACATTTTTTAAACATAATTTACGTAGGAATAATCATCTTGTCTTCACACCGGGCATTATTCGCAGAAGCTTACTGTCACGTTGCGTACTTCTAACGTGACATGTTTCCGCAGAGTTAGAACTTAACTTTGTTTACTTTATCGTAATAATTAACAGCTGTGGTTTGGGTAAAGCTAAAAATTTGTGGTTACATTGTGAACTCCCAAGTATACATGTAGCGAAGTTTCGCATAATTGGCTATACGTTACGTGCCGCGCTTTCTGAGTTAAATGTGACACGCTGAACTCATCGATTTATTTCATCAATTTTTGTCATACATAATTGTATTTACGACGAATATTCTACTGTAACGCAACTAAGAATTTAACAATAAATCAATAACAGCCAGTATTTAACAGAAGAATCATTCTTATGTCTATTATTTCTACTAATATTAGTTCTAAGAATTAGAAAAGGCTAGAAAGTATAAATTATACTGAGATTAAAGTTAATCAGCTATATCGATAGAAATGAACATAAATCTGTTTTAGCAAGACATCATATTAATTCTTACTGCGCCTCGTTTGTTTCTATTGTGGTTTCTATTAACTCTAGAAAATGTTTGTGAGATTATGCTGGCAATGTCACATACAGTATATATGCGAACATACGCAATATATACATAGGTAAAGTATCACTGAGAGAAAAGATTTTGTTAATTTAACAAGCTACCAATACTTTTAATCGATGATCGGTAAATATGTGATAACAAATTTTGTTGTTGTGATTGCTGCTAGTTTGCTATACTAATCAATTATTAGTAACAGAAGCAAACTATATAGAATCTGACCTATCTTTTGAATAAACTTTAGGCTCGTTTACATAGAATTCGTAGATGATCGTGGAGTCTTAAGTCGTAGGAAATCGACCAAGCACAGTCTAATATAGGGAGAATACTTGACTAGAATTGATTAATTTTTTACGATTTGAGACCTTGCAATCGTCTATGACTTATATATATATGAGCCTCTTATTTGTTAGCAATACTATTGATTATTTCTTACATTGACGAATTAATTTATAATCGTAACAAATCAATCATTTCTTTTTAACAAATATCACATTTGCTTTCCCTTGATTTGTTATAACTATAACAAAATCATTTCTCTTAGTGTATGTCATTACAGCGCAGAATCAATAATGTAAATGTGAAGACGCGTGGACGCATTGTCGAATGACAGCGACGATGATTATTTCATAGCGCCTACAGTCGTCACCTATAAATCGCTGGCGTCGTGTAATGAGGGGTCGTTTAGCTCTCGTCAGCCTTTTAAAATCTTTGCTAACGTATAAAGTCGCCAGTGATTACCAACAGCGGTCGTGAGGTCGACTCTGTGTGGTCACCGAGCAATCAGTAAAACCTGCCATGAGACATGTGCGTGTGTATTTCTGGACTGATACAAACGCACTCACGGTATCTTAGTACTCGTATACAACGGCAAACCGCGGTAATCGCGAATTCCAAGAAGCTACCGAAAAAAAAAATTCGATTGCAGCTCGGTTTGCATGTACAATCGTTGTATGAGGAAAATCTGTATTTACTTAACCCATGATAAATTGAAAGAGAAATATTCTCGATGATATTTTTACTCGATGAGATTCTGTATATGCGGAAGATGTTTGCCGTAAACGGATTGTGTGAAATGGTAAAGTTATCTGAAACGTCTATTGATATAATCCACAGATCTCTTATGCCAATTTATGGAATTTATAAAAGAGGAATAAATGTCAACGATGTCTTGGCATTTTAAACATTTGACATTCTCACAACTGGGAGGA
>Ga0157363_1007971_pt1 | contig 10055 bp, 13 predicted proteins | sample AttsexASBM1_FD_111477 | JGI IMG/M metagenome (GOLD analysis project Ga0157363, IMG submission 111477) | Fungus gardens microbial communities from leaf cutter ant in Ribeirão Preto, State of São Paulo, Brazil - Atta sexdens ASBM1 | ecosystem: Host-associated > Fungi > Mycelium > Unclassified ...
CGTAATGCTTGTCAGTTAAGATCTTAATGGAGGCCGCAACGGATAACGTTGCGGCTTCTTTTTTACCGCCCTTGGGTAATGCCGCACTCTTCTTTCCGGCAACACCAGCCCTGGCGCCATCGCCATTATCTCTTCCATTATCCGCGGTATTTTTCCCGGTGAGATGCCCGGTAGCAGGCTCAGATGACTTCTCAGATACAGTGCGGACTGCTTAAAACTCATCTGATAAGGTTCCACGCCTTTCAGACTGTACGCCATTTGCGCCATCATGAACCTCAGAAGGTTATAGGCCAGGACCACGCCCCACAGCTCCTGACGCACAAGTTCTGGCTTTTTGCTTCTCAGCGTCAGCTCATTATTCAGCAGGTGTTGTTTCATCTCGCGGAACCCATGCTCTATTTCCCAGCGATGGCTGTATAAATCCACGACATCTGCTTTGGGATACCTCAGGGGGTCGCACATAGATGTCAGGATTTGAACCGTTTTTCCGTTGAGTTCTTTGCTGATAAGCCTTGCCGTCAGCGTGTCTCCAGCACCCTGCCATTTTTTCTTCGCCTGCGGCGACAGCTGTAATTCCACCAACTCCTGCCCGGCTCCTAAGCTACGGACTACACGGTACTGTGCTCCTTTGCGCAGCGGCAGCATCCAGTGTCTTTCCGTTCCCGCTGAGTGCCAGGCGTGCAGCAGACCCAGCGCATAAAAACCTTTATCAAAGAGAGTCAAAGAGTGGTCGGGGGTCTGTGGGATAAGCTGAGCGGCAAGATCGGCTTCGCCGACAGCTGAGACGCTGTCGAACGCTACTGCTGACAGCAGGTGACTGGTGACTTCCATCTGACAGACCATTCGCACCTGCGGCCACTCAGAGCACTTATTAATATTGGCCGTTCGCCCGAAGGCGGCATCATTCTCTGGTGTGTCAGGGGTGCGCCATACGGTGCCATCCACCGCCATCAGAGTCAGTCCGTTCCAGTGCGACAGCGGTGTCTTTTCAAACCACAGGCGCTGCGTTTTCTCAAACATTAACCGGATAACATCTTCTCCAAATCGCTGTCGGGCCTGCACAACCGCGCTGGGCGCAACAAAGGGCCTTTTCCCCGGCAGAAGGATATCCAGGTGTGAGACGAGCTGGGTCATCGAATGGGAGCGAAAAAGTGCCATGCCGGTCACAGCCCAGACCATCATTTCCATCGATAACCGGCGCTTCCGTAACGTCACTGTGCCGGTATCAGCAAGACACTCATCAATGAGCTCAGGAGAAAGGAGATCAGAAAGCGCCGAGAATTCCTGAGGCGTAAAGTGATGAACGATATCGAGAGCCTGACTGAGAAGCATAAAAAAATCCGTAATCCCTGAGAGATTACGGATTCTTGCAGAACTGCCGGATCGTTCAACCGATCATTTTTGTCTTAACTGATCGGCATTACGCCCCGGCGGGGTTTTTGCTATCTGGCGTACGGCGCAAGATGAATGACTGTCCACTCCACTCTCTATGAAAAGAACGCGGCTTATCAGTCAGTTTCGACTTTTTCATGTGAAAACCCCGCTTCGGCGGGGTTTTTGCTATCTGGCGTATAACGGCGAGAGGAAGGAGAACCCACTCTCAAAGAAAAGAACGCGGCTTAGTGGAAATTAAAATAAATCTCATCCCGCGGAGAATAAATAAAGTCACAGCGTAAAGAAATGAAAATACCGAGGAACAAAATAATCCTTATGCCAGAATAGGCGCGTGTTTCACTACCGAGGACAATTTTTCATCCACATCGACGAAAAGCAACAGCGTGGATAAGTTGTAAAATTATGGACAAAATGCTCGCCCCAATGATGGCAACCTCTATTTATCTCTCTGAACACTTCCACTGCTCGATCTGCGACCAGCACTGGCGCTTCGCGCTTTAGCGTCACACTCTCCTTATTTAAAAATATTCTTAAAATTTAACATGCGTTTATTTCGTGTGATAGTTCTCTATTTCTCTTAAGGAGAGAAAGTATGCGCTATTGGCTTTTATTAGTTTTAGCTATCCTGGCTGAAATAACCGGCACGCTCTCTATGAAATGGGCCAGCGTCAATGACGACAACGCAGGTTTTATTTTTATGCTGGTGATGATTGCGCTCTCTTATATATTCCTGTCTTTCGCCGTAAAACGTATCGCTTTAGGCGTGGCCTATGCGATGTGGGAAGGTATCGGCATTCTGTTTATCACCCTGTTCAGCGTCACGCTGTTCGGTGAACCCTTATCGCTGATGAAGGTGGCGGGCTTAATCACCCTGGTGGCGGGAATTGCGCTAATCAAATCTGGCACGCTGACACGCAAGGAGCTGCAACATGGCCACGTTTAATGCGGTGCACGTTGCCTGGCTTGCACTGGCGATTGGGTTGGAGATCGTCGCGAATATCTTTCTCAAATACTCCGATGGTTTCCGCCGTGTCATTTACGGCCTGCTCTCACTGGTCGCGGTGCTGGGGGCATTCAGCGCCTTGTCACAAGCGGTGAAAGGGATCGATCTCTCAGTGGCTTATGCACTGTGGGGTGGTTTTGGTCTGGTGGCAACGGTAGCGGCTGGTTGGGTACTGTTTGGTCAACGTCTGAATCGCATCGGCTGGTTAGGGGTGGGATTGCTGATTGCGGGGATGGTGCTGATTAAGTTTGCTTAAAAGTGGGCACATCGGCCTGACACTTAGCGGCTAACGTGCATGAAGAAATGGAGTGTCAGGCGGTTCACCTCGTATTCCACCTTTTAAAACCTGCACAACACACTCCTTAAAAAAGGAGTGTGTTGAACCCAATGATCCCCACTAACCTCAACCGCGGCCGTGTGGCTCATCCCAGTCAAACGCCGGGCCCAGCGAAATCACGCCGCTCGGGTTGATGGTCTTGTGGCTACAGTAATAGTGATGGCGAATATGCGGCAGATTCACCGTATCGGCGATGCCCGGCATCTGGTAGATATCGCGCAGGAAGCCGCTCAAATTGCGGTAATCACTGATGCGGTGACGATCGCACTTGAAATGCGTGACATACACCGGGTCGAAGCGGACTAAGGTGGTCCATAAACGCAAATCCGCTTCCGTCAGGCGATCGCCGGCCAGGTAGCGATGCTGCCCGAGGATCTGCTCAAGTCGCGCCAGCGAATGGAACAGCGCGGTGACTGATTCATCATAGGCCGCCTGCGAGGTCGCGAATCCGCTCTTATACACGCCATTGTTCACCGTGTCGTAAATCCAACCGTTCAGCTCATCGATCTTATCGCGCAACGCCGGCGGATAATAATCCCCGGCGCGGGCACCCTGCGCATCAAAGGCCGTGTTGAGCATACGGATGATATCAGCCGATTCATTGCTGACGATGGTGTGCTGAGTTTTATCCCACAGCACCGGAACGGTCACGCGGCCTGTATATTGCGGGTCGGCGTGCAGGTAGAGCTGATAGAGGTATTCGTTTTGATACAGAGAGTCGCCGGTTGCGTCCGGGAAATCGTCGTCGAAGGTCCAGCCGTTTTCCAGCATCAATGGATGCACCACTGAGACGGAAATCATCTCTTCCAGCCCTTTAAGCTGGCGCATCAGCAGCGTGCGGTGTGCCCACGGACAGGCAAGAGAAACATAAAGATGATAGCGATCGCGCTCGGCAGCGAAACCCGCCTTGCCGGTGGGGCCAGCACTGCCATCTGCAGTGATCCAGTTGCGCCAGACTGCTTCTGTGCGTTTGAAGCGGCCACCGGTTGACTTCGTATCGTACCAGGTGTCATGCCATACACCGTCAATCAGTTGTCCCATAAGCCCTCCATAAAGAAAAAGGGCGAGGAAAATCCCCGCCCCTGCAAATCAGTATATGTGTTCTGGCAGCGCTTGTGTGCTTAGCGTGCGGCTGCTGGTGCGAAACGAGCACGAATCAGACGGTCGATGCTGTATGCACCCGGACCTACCAGACCCAGCACCAGGAAACCACCGGCGATGGACAGGTTCTTCATGAACATCAGCTGGTTAACGCCTTCAGCAAAGTTGCTGTGGAACAGGAACGCAGTCAGCACAGTGAAGCCCGCAGTGAACAGTGCGGTGAAACGCGTCAGGAAACCGAACAGAATTGCCAGACCGCCGCCGAACTCCAGCAGAATAACCAGCGGCAATAAGAAGCCCGGGACGCCCATCGCTTGCATGTATTGTGCGGTACCGGCATAACCGGTGATTTTGCCCCAGCCCGCAGTGATGAACAGAATGGTCATTAATACGCGTGCCAGCAACAGGCCTGAGTCTTCGAATTTTTTCATCATTTACTCCAACAAGAATTAAGAAGCAGGTTGTTGGCCTGCAAGGTTTTGATCCCGCAGAATCGCTGGTCGCAATTCGTTGGGCTGATGGAGGAAGATGATAGTCGCAGGTTGCAACAGTTGTAAGCGAGTTAAACTGTCAATGTTGTTCAGGGATTTTGATAAAGAAAAACCGAATCTTTTAGATCCGGTTTCAAATGAAGGCGTTAGCGAGGTTCGAGCGTGGATTTAATCATGCGCCAGGTACTCCAAAGCCCAAAACCGCGTTTTGCCCAACGCAAAATACGGTTAGGACTGCGGATTGACCAGATGGCCAGCGCACTGCTGCCAATCGCCAGATAGCGGCGTAAGCTGAGAAACGTCAACCAGCCGCGATCGTAGTGAGCGGTGCCATCCAGCCAGTCACGGCGTGCAGCACTAAGATCCAATCGCTGCTGCTGAACCTGATTCAACAGTTCATGAATGCGTGCTTCACGTTCACGACGGCTCATGAGCGATGCTCCTCCAGCAAGCTGCGATCGGTTTCCAGCTCCTTGCGGGTATGACGCAGCAACGTTGACTGGCGTGACTTATATAGCGTCCACACACCAAAGATCAGCGCCAGCGCAAACAATACGGCGGTAGTAATGGCAATCGCCATCAGCCGATACTGCGCATCTACCGCCCAGATGATCAGCACCATAAGGCTCATTAAACCAAAAGCAGTAAACAGCATCGTCAGTCCAACCATCATCAGCATCTGAATCAGATTGGCTTTCTCCTCCTCCAGCTCGACAATCGCCAGACGGACGCGCGTTTCCACCATCCCGACCAGGGTGGTGACGATGCGCTGACCGATGTTGAAGACCCCTTTGCCTGGGCCGTGGCTCTGACTATCGCTCATATCAACGACGTGAGATCAGGATGCCGATCAGTACACCGACAGCTGCACCGATGCCTACGCCGTGCCACGGATTATCGCGCACATACTCGTCGGCCTTTTCTGCCGCTTCACGCGTGGATTGCGCGATGCGTTCACCGGAATCGCCCAGTCTCTCACGCGAACTTTCAATCGCGCCGCGCGCTTTGCTGCGCAGTTTGTCCAGTTCGGTTTTCGATTTATCCGCCGAGCTGCTCAGTACTTCTTCCAGGGTGTCAGCAAGGTTTTTCAGTTCCGCACGCAGATGTTCAGATGTGGTGTCTTTAGACATGAAGTTCTCCATTACATCATCTATTTAAGTCCGATTAGTAGGGCTCAGCCTCAAGCTTTTTCAGCTCGTGCTGTGCCTCTTCCAGCTTACGTTCGCGCTTCTCAATCTTATCTTTGTCGCCATCCTGACGCTCTTCCTTCAACTCACGCTCACGTTCCGCAATTTTGTGTTTTTGCTCTGCAATGCGTTCGCTGTGGGCTGACTTCAGTCTCTCATCAGTACAGTTCGCACGTACTTCAGTGAGCGCGCGCTCCAGCCCGGTCACCCGGCGCTGGTTATCATGCTGTTTAGCCATGTCGATTTCGCGCTGAATGTCGTGCTCTTTTTGCTGACACAGCGACTCGGCTGCCATCAGAGATCCCGAGAGAGAGAACAGAATAGCACCCAGCAGTAATTGATGTTTCATCAGGTTTTACCTTCCATTGTTGATGACCTGCCGCAAACCGGGCAGGAGAAGCGTCCCAGCTTGTCTTAACTCGCGCTACCTTTAAGCATAGACAGCAGACGAAAAAATTCAACGAAGACGCGGGGATAGCGAGGATTGATTCACCGTCTGGCTTATCACCAGACGGCTAAAATCAGCTATAAGTTGGGCGGTTGCTGTCAGGTACTTGCTGCGAAGCTTGCGGTCCGCTTGCAACGACAAAGCCCTGTGGCAGTAAGCGTTTCAGCACTTTTTGGGCGGCAAGGCTTTGTTCTTCATTTTCGAAATGAATCACCAGCGCATCGCCCGCAGGTGTAATGCTTTTGATACGCACACCTTGCGCACTAAGCTGCTGATACAGATAAAAGCCATCCGGCAGATTGGTGCCATTGTGGGCAACACGGATTTGCACCACGGTATCGTGCTGCAACATCGACGGCACAAAAATCACCGCCAGCAGCGCCAGCACAGCGCCAAGCGCCCAGGGCACGAAGCGCCTGGGGAATCCACGGAATCTGATCATGGCTGTGAATTCCCATTGCGTGAAGACTGACGTTTACGCCACAGCACCACCAGAGAGCCCACCAGACCAATCACCAGCAACACCAGCGGTAACAGCATCAAGCAGAACATCAGTTCATCTTCATAGCGGCGGAAAATCGGCGTTTTGCCCAGCGCGAAACCGAGCACCGTCAGAATCAGCACCCACAGGAAGCCGCTCATCCAGTTGAAGAACTGAAAGCGTGCATTACTCAGGCCAGAAAGCCCCGCGATGGTCGGCAGCAGGGTGCGCACAAAGGCAATGAACCGACCGATCAGCAAGGCCGAAAGACCATGGCGATGGAATAAGCTGTGCGCGCGTTGATGATATTGCGCCGGAAGGTGCGAGAGCCACTTCTGTACGGTAGGCGTATTCCCCAGCCATCGGCCCTGAATGTAGCTTACCCAGCAGCCCAGACTGGCGCCAGTGGTCAGAATCAGGATGGTCAGCGGGAAACCCATGGTGCCTTTGGCAATCAAAACACCGACTAAAATCAACAGACTATCGCCGGGCAGAAACGCGGCGGGTAGCAGGCCATTCTCAAGAAACAGGATCAAGAACAGCACGCCATAAATGGCCCAAACCAGTGTCGGGTCGGAGAGCATTTCGTAATCCTGCTGCCACAGGGCATGCAGCAATGCTTTCAAAATATCCATCAATCATTCCTGAACATCATTGTTAAACGTGCCCGTAAGGGGCTGAGGCGCAGGCTGGCTTGGTTATACATTTTTGGTATGCAGCCGTTGCGGGATTTCCGGATCCATCCAGAATTGATTGTTAAATCAGCGACTTTTTAAAGCCCTGTCGCAAAGGGTAAGAAAAGGGCGATAACTGTAACAAAAATCACGCAGGTCAGACAGTGTAAAGTGGCGCTCGCACAGGAGTTTTACCTTTTGACGCAGATGCTCAAAAGGAGCTTTACATGAGCTGACACTATTGCAGATTAACTGACTTATTCGCCTGGAAATGCAGCAGAATCAATAAGAATTGTCATTACCTTCCGGCAGGATGACGGGATTTTCCGCAAACATGTAACGGTCGACATTAAATTCAAAATCGTCGGCGGTGGCGTTAAACAGCATCTGTTTAGTATTTTCCAGGTGCTGCCACATTGCCAGCTTACTGGCGGCGGGATCTTTGCGCATAAGTGCTTTCAGAATCTGGTCGTGATCGTCACACCAGCTGGTGATGTTGCGCGCATCAATATGCTCGTGCAGTTTGAGCCAATAGGGGTTGTGCAGACGGTGCAGCCACATCTTCTCGACTATCGCGGCGAGCGCGCTATTTTGCGTGGATTGAGCGATGCGGACGTGAAAGTGCATATCCCATTCAGAATCGCGTGAATGATCTTCCTGGCGGGCTTTTTCCTGAATTGCCATCAGCGCCATAATGTCCTGGCGCGTGACCTGCGTGGCGGCAAACTCGGCCACGTTGCTTTCAATGAGCTGGCGCGCCTGCAACAGCTCAAACGGCCCGAAACTGGCGAACTCCAGCTGGCTGGGTGTGGTCTCGCGATTTTGCTGCTGATTACTGATCACGTGAATGCCGGAGCCTTTGCGTACCTCCACGTAACCTTCTACCTCCAGCATAATAATCGCTTCACGTACCACCGTGCGGCTCACCTCCATCTCTTCAGCGATCAGGCGTTCGGCCGGCAGCTTATCGCCCACGCGATAATCATCCGCCTCGATACGACGTTTAAGTTCACTGGCGAGTTGTTGATAAAGACGACGGGATTCGTTCAGATCCATTGCGCGGTTCGCTGTAGTGGTGGAGGTTGAGTTGTTATACCACTTTGGCGGGAGGGAAGAAATGGGCTGGCGTGTGCCAGCCCGCAGAGATTAACTCCGTGCAGGAGCGGGTTGCGCTACGCCAGATTCCCCCAGCTCCGATACCGGCTGATTTTTCAGCACGGTCCAGATTACACAGGCACCGAGCAGGTCAAATACTGCCAGCGCGGCAAACAGCGGACTGAAGCCCAGCGTATCAGCCAATGCACCCACCACCAGCGCAAACAGGGTGCTGGCAGTCCACGCGGCCATGCCGGTCAGGCCATTTGCCGTGGCCACTTCATTACGGCCAAATACATCCGAGGAGAGGGTGATCAATGCACCGGACAGTGCCTGATGGGCGAAGCCACCGACGCACAGCAAACCAATCGCTACGTAAGGGCTGGTAAACAAACCAATGGTGCCCGGTGCAATCATCAGCACCGCGCCCATGGTCACCACCAGTTTGCGCGACACAATCAGATTCACGCCAAACCAGCGCTGGAACAGCGGCGGTAAATAGCCCCCGACGATGCAGCCGAGATCGGCAAACAGCATTGGCATCCAGGCGAACATGGCGATCTCTTTCAGATTGAAGCCGTAGACCTTAAACATAAACAGCGGGATCCACGCGTTAAAGGTGCCCCATGCCGGTTCCGCGAGGAAACGTGGCAGGGCAATACCCCAGAACTGACGATTACGCAGAATCTGACGGGCTGACATCTTGCTGTTATTGCCGGTCTGATGCTGTACTTCCTGACCGGAAATAATGTAGTGACGCTCCTCATCGCTGAGCTTGGTTTGCTGTTTAGGATGTTTATAAAATATTAACCAGCACAACGCCCACGCCATGCTCAGCACGCCAGTAATGATAAAGGCCAGCTGCCAGCTGTGCGCCAGAATCGCCCATACCACCAGCGGTGGCGCCAGCATCGCACCAATCGATGAACCAACGTTGAAGTAGCCTACCGCGACGGAACGCTCTTTGGCCGGGAACCATTCGCTACTGGCTTTCAGGCCTGCAGGAATCATCGCCGCTTCGGCCGCGCCCACCGCGCCACGTGCCAGCGCAAAACCGCCCCAGCTGCCTGCCATCGCGGTGGCAGCACAGAAGATCGCCCAGAGGATGGCAAACACCGCGTAGCCAATTTTGGTGCCCAGCAAATCCAGCACATAGCCTGCCACGGGTTGCATCACGGTGTAACACGCCGAATAGGCGGCAACGATATAGGAATATTGTTGGGTGGTAATGCCCAGCTGGGTTTCCAGCGTCGGTGCGGCAACTGCGATGGTATTACGCGTCAGGTAACCGAGTATGGTGCCCAGCGTCACCAGCCCAATCATGTACCAGCGTAGCCCTTTGATCTTACGCATCATTAACCTCTTCCAGTCTGTCGTAACACTTGCCATTAAAGGTAGGGAGTACTTGTGTACTCCCGCTGGCGGCGATGACGAATCAGACCTGCCGCCTTGTTGTTATGAGATGTGCCATGAGGTTCGGCATCAACGAGGCGAGAGATTAACTTGTTATACAACTTTAAAAGTTGAATGCCATCACAAAAACCCTTCATGCACTGTGTGATCCGCTAAACAGGCGTTATAACAGCCAGTTAGTGCAATGTGGCTGACCGTTTCGTCCATATACCCACAGTGAAACTGTCATTATTGTGAGGTGTATCGCAAACAATTTTGCCGATCGCCAGAATTGGTATGATAACTTTGAGTCAGAAGCCAATTGGCCCCAAACATGAGGAAGCAGGTATGTCGCGTTTTATGAGTGAGGATTTTCTACTCGATAGCGAGTTCGCCCGTCGTCTGTACCATGACTACGCCAAAGACCAGCCGATTTTCGACTATCACTGCC
>Ga0157363_1007972_pt1 | contig 10055 bp, 5 predicted proteins | sample AttsexASBM1_FD_111477 | JGI IMG/M metagenome (GOLD analysis project Ga0157363, IMG submission 111477) | Fungus gardens microbial communities from leaf cutter ant in Ribeirão Preto, State of São Paulo, Brazil - Atta sexdens ASBM1 | ecosystem: Host-associated > Fungi > Mycelium > Unclassified ...
AGAGGCCAGCAGGGCCATGATGACTGTCTGCGCCATCGGGCGGAACATTTTGCCTTCGATGCCCTCAAGGGTCAGAACCGGTAGATAGACCATGATGATGACAAGAATGGCGAAGCTTACCGGCCGGGCGACCTCACGGGCACATTCGACCACGAGGATGGGGAGCTTCATCGTCTGGGTGCGTTCGCGTCGGGCGAGGACATGCTCCACCACGACAAGGGATCCGTCGACGATCATGCCGAAATCGATTGCGCCAAGGCTGAGCAGATTTGCGGAAATGCCAAAGAAGCGCATCCCGACCATGGCGCAGACCAGTGCGAAGGGAATGACAGACGCAATCACCAGCGAGGCGCGCCAGTCCCCGATCACGATGATTAAAACCAGTAGAACAAGACCTGCGCCCAGAAGCAGGTTTTCCTTGACGGTATCGAGTGTGCCGCGTGTGAGGTCGGCACGGGTATAATAGGGCTCAAGCGTCATGCCCGTGGGTAGAGTGTGCTGGATGGTGGGTAGTCTGGCATTCACGGATGCGAGTGTTGCGTCTGAGCTTGCACCCATCTGCATCATGATAACCCCGATCACGATTTCCCCGCGCCCATCGCGGGTGACAGCGCCGAGGCGTGTTCTGGGGCCTATGGAGATTGTGCCGAGGTCTTTAAGGCGGATGCGTGTTCCGTTTGCATTGGAGCGCACGGGGATGTTTCCGAAATCATCGAGATCCCGGACAAGGCCACGCCCGACCACAATCTGCTGTTCCTGATGGTGCTCGATCCATCCGCCGCCCGATGCAGCGTTGTTGTTGTCTACTGCGCGGTACACATCCGAAACGGAGACGTTATAGGAAAGCAGACGTGCTTCATCGAGAGACACCTGAAACGTTTCTTCTGAGCCTCCGTTTACGTTGACGTCTGCAACGCCGGGGATGAGTTTCAGCTGGGGTGCTACCGTCCATGTCATGGCGCGGTTGAGGTCCATCAGCGAATATGCCGGTCCCTTGAGCTGAAGCTGCATGATTTCGCCCATGCCCGTGGACAGGGGGCCCATGTTCACGGCAATGCCGGGTATGGCGATATTTGCGCGGGCCTGGATGATGCGTTCGTTGACGCGCGTGCGGTCGAGGTCAATGTCGGTGCTGTCGTCAAACTGGACGTATACAACCGAGACACCTGACCGCGATACGGAACGAAGGTCTGTCATGCCCGGAAGGCCGGCCATGCTGGCCTCCATCGGGAAGGTGATCAGGCGCTCTATTTCCTCGGTAGCCAGTCCCGGAGCCGTCACCGAGACCAGTACCTGACGCGGTGAGATATCGGGCACTGCTTCGACGGGCAGCCCTGTGACGACGCCAAGGCCGAAAACCATACAGGTGACCAGAACACCGAGGGTGAGAAAACGGCTGCGCTGGAGGGCTATAAATAAGCCTGTCATGTCAGTCCGCTCCGCTTTCATCATGCAGAAGGACTGATTTCAGAGCGAAACTGCCAGTCGTGACGATTGGTGTGTTTTCTGGCAGTCCCGAGAGGACAACGATCTGATTTTCCGTTTCGATTCCGGTTTGTATTGGCAGGGCTCGGAATTCATTTTTGCCGGCTGGGACAAATACAAAATCGTGGCCATGAACCTGCTGGACGGCGTCTGAAGGGACAATAAGTCCGCTTTCGCCCTCGGATGTGGTGAGCGTTGTATCCCCCATCATGCCGGGGCGCAGATTCCCACTGCCATTGGCGACGACGCTGACGACCCGCACCAGACCAGTTGCCGGGTCTGTGGCGCCCTGAATGGTATTTATTTTCGATAGGATCTGATGGCCATCAATCAGCGTGGTTTGCGCCGCACCTATCTGAAGATGTGCGACATCCTGTGGAGGCACGTCCGTGACGATCCAGACAGTAGATAGGTCCGCGATGACGGCGATATCGATACCGGGGCGGATGTCATTACTGATGGCTGTATTGATGGATTCTACGATGCCCGGCACTGGCGAGAGAAGGCTTGAGTTTTCTTCTGTGCCGGTCTTTTCCGTTGTGGAATTATATTCTTCCTCGAACTGGTGATGGTACATGCCGATCTCGGCCTCTCTGGCCGCAACGGTGGCCTGTGCTGCCTGAAATGCTGCCTGCCGACGTTGCATTTCGCCGAGTGAGACCGTGCTGCCATTGAGAAGGCGCGCGCGCTGGTATGCGCTGGCGGCATCTGAGCGAGCAGCGAGGGCCGATTTGAGAGCAGCCTGCGCCTGTGTTTCCTGTAGTCGTGTGAGGTGCAGGGAGTGATCTGTATAGGTTACGAGGGTCTGGTTCAGGGCTACAGTCTGGCCGGGCAGAACGTTTACACTCAGAACCTTGCCCGAGCCTGCGGCCTGAACGTGAACGGTGCGGGATGTGTCTGCCACGACACTCGCCATTGCGTGGAGTGTGCGGGTCAGGCGCCCTGTCACAGGCTTTGCCAGGGTCAAACCTTCGGTCTGCTGAGCCTCTGTGCTGAAAGGCACGACGGATGGTTGGGATGTTGGGGTGGCGTTGGCGGAGAAGGACAGGAATGCTGCTGCCAGACAGAACATATACTTCACTGCATGGCTCCATAAGCAATGCTCATCCGGATGGCTGCAACGCGCCATTCAACTTCAGTCTGGCTGTAAGTGGCGATGGCCTGATAGGCGGCCCGGCGAGCACGCAAGGCTTCGACAAGCGGTGTTTCCTTTAGCATCCACGAATGTTCCATCGCGTCAGCACGCTGGTTCAGGGAGCCTGCTGCGAGTTCGGCTTCCTTGCGTGCGAGTGCTGCTGTTGCGAGGCGTGCCCGGATCCTGATCAGTTCTGTCCTGACCATACGACGCGCCGTAATTTCATCGCGAGTGGCCGCAGACATACGATCCCGTGCCGCCGCCATCATCGGAACATTGCGGACGGCACTGGGGAGGGGAATACTGACATTGACTCCAAGGCGTGTGTCCCACGGGCTGCCGTATTGTTCTTCGTGGATGGCGCTCACGCCGATTTCTGGATTGGGCATGAAGGATGCGCGGGCAAGATGCGTGTTTTCCTGCGCAGCTTTCACCGCGCGCATCGCGGCCCGCACACGCGGATCTGCGTCTTCGCCATATCCTCCGGGATGTGTGGGGACCGGGGGTGGGACATACGCCATCAGATCTGGAATATCGGCCGTTCCGAGCAGTTCCTGTAAGTCTGCCTGGGTTGCTGTGACGGCTTCTGCTGCGAGATCGACTTCGCTGCGGGCATTTGCCAGTTCGGCGTCTGTTGCCTGAGCATCAGCTGAGGTGCCTTCACCCACCTTCACTGAGCGGGTAACGGCTGCTGAAATCCGTTCCATGGCTTTCAGCTGTGCGAGTGCCACGCTCTGTCGGCGCTGGGCGAGCGTGAGTGCCCCCGCTGTTTCAAGGACCTTCACCGAGACGGCCAGATGCGCGACATTCAGGCGCTCACGAAGGTTTTCTGCGTCTGCGCGCGCGAGTTTTTCGGTTTCTGTGCCCTGCCCAGGAAGCCAGAGTGGAACCGAGACGCCACCCTGGTAGGTGGTGTATCCGATGTTGCTGCCACCAGCATAGTGATCGTCATAATACTGGGCATTCAGCACAGGGCCGCCGGAGAACCATGATTTGGCGGCATCTGCTCGCGCGAATGCGGAAGCACGGTTGGTGTTAAGGTCTTTGCGGGCAGGATCATTCGCCCACGCCATGTTTACGGCCTGATCAAAGCTGATTTCGTGTGCATTCGCAGGGTGCATCGTCAGTAATGGCAGTGCCAGTCCAAGGCACAGAACCCGGCGATACCGGAAATCCACTTTCATGATGAGAAACCGATGCCTCCGGCAATGATGGTGCTGGAGTCATCAATATCAGTTCAACCTGACAGCAACCTGAACAGAGCGGCGATCAGATGGGGTTGGGAAGGGGGGCAGGGTGGGGAAAGTGCATCGTATTTTTCAAAATGAATCAGAATGTTCATATTTGATATTGCGAATCATTCTTATTTGGGTATTTTGACGCCTCATTCATCGTCTGTATCCGAACGGAACCCCATGAGCCGCTTTATCCGTCGTTGCCTGACCCCTATGCCTGTTCTGACGGGGCTGGCTGCCCTTGGCGCAACCCATGCTTATGCTGCCGATACGCAGCATGCGCCTGAGAAAAAACGTGATCATGCGCATTCCAAAACGGTGCCACGGGCCGCGGAGACCGAAGCAACGGGTGAGGAGAGTGGCCACGAAAACATTCAGGTTGTCGGGAGCCCGATGAACCCTCTGCATGACAACATGGGCCTGTCTCGGATGCCGCAGGATATTCTGCATACGCCGCAGCAGATCAACGTTGTCTCGCAGATGCTGATGAAGCAGCAGAACGTGAAGTCGCTGGATGAAGCGCTGCGTAATGTGCCGGGTGTGACGTCTTCCATCGGTGAGGGCGCGGGCGGCATGAATGGTGATCAGTTTCTGATCCGCGGTTTTCAGGCGCAGAATGATATTTATGAAGATGGTCTGAGGGATTTTGGCGTTTACAGCCGGGATGCGTTCAACCTTGAGAGCATCGCCGTGATCAAGGGGCCATCGTCAGACGTGTTCGGCAATGGCACGACGGGCGGCGCGATCAATATGAAGACCAAGACCCCGGGCCTGACGAACCGCTATTCGGCGGAATTCAATGGCGGATCAGGGGGATATTATCGCGGTATGCTGGACGTGAACCAGCGTATCAATGACAGCACGGCCTTCCGCGTGACGGGAATGGGGAACGAGAACAATATCGTCGGTCGTGATTTTATTTATTCCCATCGCTGGGGCATTGCGCCGTCCATTGCCTTTGGTCTCGGTAAAAGAACAACGCTCGTGCTGCAATATATGCACCAGCAGGAAAATTCAGTTCCAGATTTCGGGGTGCCGGTGGTGACCAAGCCGGGATCATCCATAGGGGCGCCGATTACTGAATATGGTATCCGTCGGACCAATTTTTATGGAACGGACAACGACCAGAACGCGACCAATTCCAATATGGAAACGGCACGTCTGTCCTATAAGCTGAATGATCACATCACGTTTTATAACGATGCGCGCGTTGGTGAATATTTCCGCACTTTTGCGGCCTCCAAGGCGACCTGTGATCAGACCTGCGTGAATAATTACTTCCTGCATAACCCTAATTCGGCGCTTGTAGCCCGGTCAGGGCCTGTTGGTGCGGGAAATGGTTCGGCTGGGGGGACCTTCATGGCACCGCTGCCATATCAGCAGTGGAGCTGGTCTGCGCAGGACGTTGGAAGCATGGTGGCAAACTTCCATACGGGTTGGCTGCGGCATCAGTTGGTGGCTGGATTTGATATCGAACACGTCAATGACCGGCGCTCACAATCGACATATCTGAAGGCCAAACCTTACGCGAACCTGGTTAATCCCAATCCGTATGTTGGTAATCTGGATCTGGTATCGGGTGACAGCAATCCGGCGGGTCTGGTCAATCTCAGTGGTCTGGGGGCCAAGAGCAATTCCAGTGGTGCGGCGTTTGATACTGGTCTGTTCCTGTTTGATCAGGTCTGGTTCACGAACTGGCTGTCCATCAAGGGTGGTTTCCGCTGGGATCGCTGGCAGACACGCTATGACCTGACGGGTGGAAATACCGCGCTTTATCCGGACACGCATTTTCGGAATACGACGAGCGTGTTCAACCCCAATGTCAGCCTTCTGCTTACGCCGGATGAGCACCAGACTTATTATTTCACATGGTCCCGCTCTACGACCCCGATGGGCATGTATGTGACAAACGGCTCTGTTCCGATCCGTCCGCCGGCGAACACGATTGCGGCTCCCGAGAAAGCTTCGCTGTATGAAGTAGGTGCGAAATACAGTGCGTTCCATGACCGTATGGGCTTTACGGCATCCCTGTTCCGGCTCGAAAAGAACAATGCCACCAACGCTGATCCGGTGACGGGGGAGGTTGTCAGCACGGGGGACACCCAGCGCAATCAGGGGTTGGAGCTTTCAGTTGGCGGCACCATTCTGCGTGGATGGACGATCAACGCGACTTATGCCCTTTACGATAGCGAAACCACGAGTTCCCTGACGAAGGCCAATCTGGGCAAGCAGGTTCAGTATGTGCCGCATAATCAGGCAACGCTTTGGTCTGTTTATGATGCGTTTGCCGACAAGCCTTACAATGTTGCGTTTGGTGGCGGTTTGACGTGGCGTCAGCACGTCTGGCTGAATGCGGCCAATACGGCGAAGGTTCCTTCCAATCTGGATTTCGATGCTGTCATTTCTCATCGTTTCAATCCGCATTGGAAGGTTGCGATGAACGGCTACAATTTGGCGAACCGCCTGAATTATCAGAGCCTGTTTTCAAACCGCGCCACCCCCACGGCCGGCCGGACTTTCCTTGGGCAGCTCAGCTACACATATTGATTACGTGCGGGCGCGTTCCTTATGGACGCGCCCGTTTTTAGTTACAGTGAATTTTGAGTGCTTCGGCTGTAGTGCGGCGCGAGGTACGGCATGCATCTGCGTTGGCCTTGAGATCCATTCCGTATGATGGGAAAATCCGGCGCAGTTCAGGAAGCCATGCGGCCTCCGTCAGGTGGGCTGCGAAGCACTTCTCCACGATCTGCACCGCAATCGAGGCTGCGATGGATGCTCCGGGCGACGCGCCTAGGACAGCCGCGAGGGATCTGTCTTCGTTGCACACAAGTTCGGTCCCGAATTTCAGAACACCCCGCTGACCCTTTTCAGGTTTGATGATCTGCACGCGCTGGCCTGCAACCACTTTCGTCCATTGTGCCTGTTTTGCGCCCGGATAAAAATTCAGCAGGGACTGGAAGCGTTTACGGTCTGACTGGAGCACTTCGCCGAGCAGATAGCGGACGAGCGAGAGGTTTTTCTGTGCCGCTGTTATTGCGGGGATGATGTTTCGTGGTGTGAGGGAGCGGAAATAATCCGTCCAGGACCCGCTCTTGAGAAATTTTGTTGAAAAACCTGCATATGGTCCGAAAAGCAGGCAGGATTTTCCGTCAATAACGCGTGTGTCCAGATGCGGGACTGACATGGGGGGGGAGCCAACGGCTGCCTTTCCGTACACTTTCGCATGGTGATGCTGCGTTATGGTGGGGTCTGTGCATTGCAGCCAAAGCCCGCTGACGGGGAAGCCTGCATAGTGCGCCGCTTCCGGAATGCCACTTTTCTGGAGCAAGGGCAGCGCCGCGCCACCTGCACCGATGAATACAAAGCGGGTTATGGTTGTGGTCTGTTTGCCGGTTTCCATGTCCTTCGCCGTTACGGCCCAGTTGCCGTCTGCTGTGCGGACAAGGCCTGTGACCTTGTGTCTGTAAAAAACCTGAAACGTGTCGGAGGTTTGAAGGCTCTGGACAAGTGCTGCCGTGAGCGCACCGTAATTGACGTCTGTTCCGCTCAGGATGCGGGTGGCAGCGACAGGGATCGTGTTGTCGCGCTCAGCCATTGTCAGGGGAGCCCATTGCGCAATAACTGCCGGGTCTTCGCTGTATTCCATGCCGTCGAAACAGTGATGGGATGATAGCGCGTCAAAGCGTGCGCGCAGGAACGCGACATCTTCCGCGCCCCAGACGAGGCTGATATGTGGGCATGGCTGTATGAATGTTCCCGGATCGGTGATGCGGCCCTGACGTATCCAGTGTGCCCAGAGCTGCCGCGAAATATCGAATTCGGTGTTGACGGCCAGCGCCTTGGAAATGTCGATGCTGCCGTCTGCCCGGCGGGGGGTATAGTTTAGCTCACAGTTTCCGGCATGACCCGTGCCTGCGTTGTTCCAGGCGCGCGAACTCTCCTGTCCACATCCATCCAGGGTTTCGAACGCGACCATAGACATGGAAGGATCCAACTCCTTCAGCAGGGCTGCAAGAGTGGCGCTCATCACGCCTGCACCGATCAGGACAATGTCTGGGCGGCTCGGAGAAGGTGACGGCATGGGGAGCGGGTTCCATAAGGTGATGTGGCAGGCAGGGTGGTTCGTTCGTGCGTGCCTATCTCCCATAAAACAGGCATCAGGGAAAAGCATTTGCGCGAGGCTTCCACCGTAATGAAATCAGGTGAAAGCGGGCACGCGGTCAAGCTGTGCTCTTGCCGGGAAGTTCATGGGGGCCTTAGATCACCGGCATGTCATCACAGCTCATTGCCGTTCTTGTTGCCGTTCAGAATGATACGCCCAAGGTTCTGACGCTCGGGGCGGGCAGGAGCCTGCCTGCGGGGCCACTGGAATCCCGGCATCGTTCCCTGCAGAACGGGATGCGGCTCTGGGTGGAGCAACAGACGGGCCGCAGGCTTGGTCATATTGAGCAGCTCTATACTTTTGCGGATACGCAGGTTCTGGGAGTACCCGAGCCTGAACGCTCGCTCCTGATCTCCTATCTGGCGCTGACCCACGCGGACCCGCCGTCTGAGAACTGGCGTTCCTGGTATGAATATTTCCCGTGGGAAGACCAGATGCGCGCTCAGGCTCAGAGGCTGGTGGCGGACATCACATTACGCCTCAAATCCTGGGTTGGAACGCTGGCGGCAGAAGAGCACGAGCGACAGCTGAGGCGGGTGGTACGGCTGTTTGGGGGTGATGGGGAAGTCTGGGATGACCAGCTTGTGCTTCAGCGCTACGAACTGCTGTGGGAGGCCGGGATGGTTACGGAATCTCCGCTCTGCGAGGAGCCTGTCGTGGGGATATCAATGGATGGCGATCATCGGCGTATTTTAGCAACAGGGATTGCGCGCCTGAGGGCCAAGATACGCTACCGGCCCGTGTTTTATGAATTCATGGACGAGACTTTTACCCTCTCTGCATTGCAGCGCACGGTGGAAGTAGTGGCGGGGCAGGCCATGCACACGCAGAATTTCCGGCGGCTTATTGCACAGCAGAATCTGATTGAGGAAACGCCCGATTATGCCCCCGTGAGCCGTGGGCGCCCTGCGAAGCTCTTTCGTTTCCGACGAGAGATGATTGAGGAGGGGCAGATCATGGGCTCCAAGTTACCGATCGTTTTTTCACGCTGAAACACTGATCGCGGCCGTGTGTCTTGACGCGGGCGAAGGAAAGGCGCTTTGTTGTGTTTCCTTTTATACTCTTTCTGAGCATAAATAACGCTCACGGAGGATGCCCATGGACCAGCTTGCCCCTCGATCACGCATGGATGAGCTGTATGCGCGTGTAGAGCGCGTCATGTTGCGGTCTGACTTTGATCGGCTTTACGCGGACGATATCGAGGCGATCCTGCGCCTCAAAGAGAGCCGCAACGCTGTAATTCTCGCGCATAACTACCAGACACCCGAAATCTTCCACTGTGTTTCGGATATCTGCGGAGACAGCCTGGCACTCGCCCGCAAGGCGCAGGGGCTGGACGCTGATATCATCGTAATGGCTGGCGTTCATTTCATGGCTGAGACCGCCAAAATGATGAACCCCGACAAGACGGTTCTCATCCCGGACATGATGGCTGGCTGTTCGCTTGCATCTTCGATTACGGCTGCGGATGTTCGCGCTATGAAGGCCGCGAACCCGGGTGTGCCGGTCGTGACGTATGTGAACAGCACGGCGGACGTGAAAGCGGAAAGTGATGTCTGCTGTACGTCGGCCAATGCCGCGAACATTGTTCGCAGCCTTGGTGTTCCGCGGGTCATCATGATCCCTGATGAATTTCTGGCCCGGAATATTCAGGCGGCAACGGGCATCGAGATGATTACCTGGCCGGGGCACTGTGAGGTGCATGAGCGTTTCACTCCGGCGGAGATCCGCAGTTACCGGCGCCAGAACAAGGGTGTGGTGGTTATGGCCCATCCTGAATGCCCGCCGGAAGTGGTTCAGGAAGCAGATTTTTCAGGCTCGACGGCAGCGATGGCAAATTATGTCAGCACAGCCAAGCCCGAGAAGGTGTTTCTCGTGACGGAATGCTCGATGAGCGACAATCTTGCAACGCTCCACCCCGAAACCGAATTTGTGCGGCCTTGTAACCTGTGTCCGCACATGAAGCGCATCACGCTCAAGGGATTACGCAGGACGTTGGAAAATCTGACGGAGGAGATCAGAATTCCAGCACCGCTGA
>Ga0157363_1007973_pt1 | contig 10054 bp, 7 predicted proteins | sample AttsexASBM1_FD_111477 | JGI IMG/M metagenome (GOLD analysis project Ga0157363, IMG submission 111477) | Fungus gardens microbial communities from leaf cutter ant in Ribeirão Preto, State of São Paulo, Brazil - Atta sexdens ASBM1 | ecosystem: Host-associated > Fungi > Mycelium > Unclassified ...
CGGCACCACAGGCAGCAACGACCAGCAGTGGATGGAACTGAGGATCAATATTCTGGCTCAGACGACGGGTCATGCCCATGAAGCCCAACGCATACAGTGGCATAAAGGCAACGAAGAAACCGATAATCCAGAACCAGAAGGCGCGTTTGCCCCATTTTTCGTTCAGAGTGAAACCAAAGGCTTTCGGGAACCAGTAACTAACACCCGCCATACAACCAAACACTACACCACCGATGATAACGTTATGGAAGTGAGCAATCAGGAACAGGCTGTTATGCAGTACAAAGTCAGCACCAGGAACGGCTAACAGTACCCCGGTCATACCACCGACAGAGAAGGTGACGATAAAGCCGACGGTCCACAACATAGGCGAGGTCATCTGAATACGACCCTGATACATGGTGAACAGCCAGTTAAAGATTTTAACCCCGGTCGGTATCGCGATGATCATCGTCATGATACCGAAGAAGGCGTTAACGTTGGCACCGGCACCCATCGTGAAGAAGTGGTGTAACCAAACAATAAACGACAGTACGGTAATTGCGACTGTTGCCCACACCATAGAGGTGTAACCAAACATACGCTTTTTGGCGAAGGTCGCGGTAACTTCAGAGAACACACCAAATACCGGCAGAACCAGGATGTAAACTTCCGGATGTCCCCAGACCCATATCAGGTTGACGTACATCATCATGTTGCCACCCATTTCGTTAGTAAAGAAATGGAAGCCCAGATAACGGTCGAGAGTCAGCAGTGCCAGGGTCACGGTTAATACCGGGAACGCAGCGATAATCAGAACGTTAGTACATAACGATGCCCAGGTAAAAATAGGCATTTTGAACATTGTCATACCCGGGGCACGCATCTTCAGAATAGTAACGAAGAAGTTGATCCCGGTGAGCGTAGTACCAATCCCCGAAAGCTGCAGACTCCATATCCAGTAGTCTACCCCGACCCCAGGACTATATTCTGCGCCTGAGAGTGGCGGGTAGGCCAGCCAGCCGGTCTGGGCAAATTCACCCACACCCAGTGACAGGTTAACCAGCACCACACCGATAGCGGTAAACCAGAAGCTCAGGTTGTTCAGGAACGGGAAGGCGACGTCACGTGCACCAATCTGTAACGGAACGGCAATGTTCATCAGACCGACCACGAACGGCATCGCTACGAAGAAAATCATAATCACGCCATGCGCGGTAAAGATTTGGTCGTAGTGATGAGGTGGCAGGAAGCCAGCTTCTCCGGCAGATGCAAGCACCTGCTGGCTACGCATCATGATGGCATCGGCAAAACCACGCAACAGCATGACGAATGCCAGAATGATATACATGATACCGAGTTTTTTATGGTCTACAGAGGTAATCCACTCGGACCACAGGTACTTCCACTTACCGAAATAAGTAATGGCGGCGAGAATGGCTACACCACCGAGTATAATCGCAGCACAGGTCACCATGACGATTGGTACGTCTAGTGGTACCGCTGCTAAGCTCAATTTTCCTAACATGGTATTATTCCCCTGCTCCGGCGGAAGCGGCGTGGTCCATGTTCATGCCATCATGTGCAGACATGTCCATTTTTCCGTCGTGTGACATAAACTTATCAACAACCTGGTTAAACAGATCAGGATTCGCAGTAGAGAAGTACTCTACCGGGTTGTCCTGGCTTGGTGCTGCCAGTTTGTTGAAGTCATCCATAGTCGTCAGCGTATTTGGTGAAGCTTTCACCTTCGCTACCCACTGCTGGAAGTCAGCATCGTCTTTAGTGGCGATGGCTTTAAATTTCATGCCAGAGAAACCAGGGCCGCTGAAGTTTGAAGAAATACCGTCAAAGGTTCCTGGTTCATTCGCAATCAGATGCAGTTTTGTCTGCATACCGGCCATGGCATAGATCTGGCTGCCAAGGGTAGGAATAAAGAAGGAGTTCATGACTGAATTTGAGGTGATTTTAAAGCTGACCGGTGTATTTGCCGGGAATGCAATCTGGTTTACGGTTGCGATTCCTTGCTCAGGATAGATAAACAGCCATTTCCAGTCCAGGGCAATAACATCAATCTCTACAGGTTTAACGTTTGAAGCGATTGGCTTACTTGGCTCGAGAGCGTGAGTAGATTTCCATGTCAGCACACCAAGGAAGATGATGATGAGAATTGGAATCGTCCAAACCACAGCTTCAATCTTATTAGAGTGCGACCAGTTAGGTGAGTATTTAGCGTTCGTATTGGATGCCCGATACTTCCAGGCGAATACGATAGCCATTAAGACTGCCGGGATAACTACCACTAACATCAAGCCGAAGGCTGTCAAAATCAGTGAACGTTGCTCCAGTGCAATCTGACCTTTAGGATTTAACAATGCACTATCACAGCCACTTAACAGAACAGCGCCAGTGATGAGTGACAAAATCCCCAAACTTTTATTGTATTTCCTGAGTCTCATTTAACGACCTCAATGACAAAAGGCTCTATTGTCGTTTAAGTGTGGCGGCATTTTACGGGAAGGTTTATGTACTGTAAACCAGCTTGAAGTTCTGTCAGTGGACTGTGTCCACATTTTTCATGGGATTTAACAAAAATTATTGCCGTTCCGAAATTATCATTCACATCAACCATTTGGCTTTATATAACTAAACGGATATAACCCCAAGAGTAATGTTCCTTATTGCTATAACTACCCCATTCCATTATCAAAAAATTAACATTCAGTTATCTTTTGCTCATCATGTTAACCTGGGTGCAATATTTCGGCGGCAGTGATAGCACGTAATTGTTAAGAACAATCATTAAATGCTAAATGAAAAAAAATACTCATCAGTTAAAAAAATGTTGGGCATTATTTTTCCTGTCTCAGGCTCAGGCAGTCGAGAATGACGCCCAAAAGTACCGCACCAATCAGAACCACCATCCCAGCTTCAAACAGCGGTACATCCCGAAAACCTTCTGTTAGCCAATGCATTGCACCCAGGGTAAGTGTAGCCAGCCAGGCGAAAAGTACCAGGCAACCGGCGAGGAAAATACGAAATGCCCAACGATAAGCATGAGCAAAATGGTGGCGTTGTATGAACTGTCCTGTCACGGCAGGCAACAGACTGTGGCGACTGATAAACAGCAGTAACAGGCCAGGAATTCCGGCAAAAACGCTGAAAGCATAAAAACCCGCCCAACCCCATAGCTCAACCAGCCATCCGGCAGCAGGACCTACATAGACCCGGCCTACGGCAGAGAGTGCAGACAGCAGAGCAAACTGCGTTGCTGAAAATGAAGAGTTACACAGCGCCATCAGTAGTGCGACAAAGGCTGCAGTGCCCATACCACCACACAGGTTTTCGATAAACACCGCACTGGCCATACTCCACAAATGAACACTGGTGACAGTCAGCAGCCAGTAAGCGAGATTCGAAAGAGTTTGTAAAATACCGAACCACAGCAGTGCGCGGAATAAACTCAGCCTTTGCATAAGGACACCGCCGTACAGTGCACCAATAATAGTGGCCAGCAGACCGAGCGATTTGTTCACCAGCCCGACATCGCCCGGGTTAAATCCCAGTCCGCGAATTAAAAAGGTGGTGGTCAGGGCACCGGCGAATGCATCACCCAGCTTATAAAGGATAATCAGGCTAATCATCAGCCAGGCATTGTTGCGACCAAAAAAGTCTAACAGAGGAGAGACTACCGCCTGGCGTAAGGTGAGAGGAGGAGTTACTGGACCGGCAGGGTTCTTTGCCAGCAACGTCCCGACAATGCCAGGCAGCATCAGAATTGCCATCAGTGCGTAGGTGGTATTCCATCCCAGATAACGGTCTGCCAGCCATAAGGCCAGGCCCCCCGAAACCATCATTGCCAGTCGGTAACCCAACACGGTGATAGCCGCACCGCTGCCTCGTTGTTCAGCAGGTAATACATCGGTTTTCCATGCGTCAAAAACAATATCCTGTGAGGCTGAGCAAAAGGCAACCAGTACCGCCAACAGTGCCAGCAAAGTCAGATGCCCGGCAGGCTGGACAAGACTCATTCCGACAATCGCGAGGATTAATGCACATTGTGTCAACAGCAGCCATCCACGACGTCGGCCCAACAGAGGCGGGGAATAACGGTCCATAAACGGCGACCAGAGGAACTTGAAAACATAGGCCTGTCCGACCAGAGAGAAAATCCCGATAGTTTTTAAATCGATATTTTCAACGGTCATCCAGGCCTGAAGTGTCCCGGAGGTCAGAGCCAGTGGCAGGCCTGAAGAGAACCCCAGCAACAACAGAACGGCAAAATTACGCTGGGTGAAAATCTTTAAATAGTCTGAACGCATGGCATCCTGGCTGCACGAAGAAAATTCATGCAGCCATCATAGCATTCAGTGGGAGTTTTGTTTAATGAAGTCGTTAATGCTGGTATCCGCAGCCATATCAGAAATAACATCACCCAGGGTTGAGTTAACCGCTTTGGTAATTTTATCGTTGTTGGCGGTGAATGGGCCTTCAACGCTGTAAGTCTGACGGTAGGTTTTCATCTGTTTGTTACCATTTTTTGCGGTAGCAGTGATAGAGACATCAGCATTCGTGGTGATGCTGTAACGCAGGTTACCCTGAGTCACGTCGGCATACAGTTTATTGACCACTATCTGCAGGTCTACCGCGCCATTAGGGCCAATCATATAACCTCGGGCCGTCATCTGCTTCTCAAGTACTTCCTGCAACAGAAAACGCAGATCGCGGGATGGCGTCAGGGTGACCAACTGGTTATCACGGGTGACCTGTGCCAATGCCTGGCTGCTTCGCTGATCGGCACCGTTAATGCTGACAGTCACACCCATCAGGCTCGGGTCCTGCTGAGGTAATGTTATCTTTGGCGTCACATCGAGAGTATTACTGCTGGTTGCACAACCGGCCAGGGCAAACGCAGCCAGCAGAGGAAAGATTGCTCTTTTTAACATACACATTTTCTCATCACATGATAAAAACAGTGGGGCCGCAATGGCCGCAATCAGGGACTTTTTTGCGGCGGTCTGGGGGGGATAGCGGCTAAATCTAAAAAAGTCTCTGGATTTCAGCAGCTAACTCATCCATAGTCCGGACATCGCGCGAAGCTATCATGCGCAATTGGTTATAAAATAGCACGTTTTTTTTTGTGCTTTCACACTGTAATAATGAAAAACAAACTAGTATTGATTAAAAGGGCAGCGCGCTCGCCAGTCAGGAGTGTCAAAAATGATTCGTGAACAGATAGAAGATAAGTTGCGTGACGAATTTCATCCGCTGCATCTGGAGGTGCAGGATGAAAGCTACCGTCACAACGTACCTGCCGGTTCTGAGAGTCACTTCAAAGTGGTGATTGTGACTGACCGGTTCCATGGGCAACGTTTTCTGGCCCGCCACCGTGCGATTTATAGTGTTCTGACCGAAGAACTGGCCGGGCCTGTGCATGCCCTGGCTCTGCACACCTATACCGCCAGTGAATGGCAGGGATTGCAGGATACTGTGCCTGCGTCACCTGATTGCCGTGGGGCAGGATTACAGGTATAAGCCTGACATTCTCAATAAAAAGATGATTAATGACGGCCGGCAGGCCGTTTTTTTTGAAAAAAAACCAGCAACAGGTCAAAAAGCCGTAATATCGTAGGTTTCGTCTGCATGTGGCTTCTCGACTCATTCAACCGATGCCGCTATAATGCTGCGTCTATTTTTCCGGAATGTCTTCGGGACGCTTCTGGTAACAGGGATCGGAGTTTTCTTCACGGAAGCCGTCCCGGTTGTTAGATGGCGCGTATTGTTTAATGCGTGATGTCTGAAGTTGACCGAGCACGTGATTTTTTGAGGTAACAAGATGCAAGTTTCAGTTGAAACCACACAGGGCCTTGGCCGTCGCATTACCATCACTGTCGCTGCTGACAGCATTGAGACTGCGGTGAAGAAAGAGCTGGTAGAGGTAGCTAAGAAAGTCCGTATCGATGGTTTCCGTAAAGGCAAAGTGCCTAAGAACATCATTGAACAGCGCTATGGTGCATCTGTACGTCAGGATGTACTGGGTGAACTGATGTCCCGCAACTTCATTGATGCGATCATCAAAGAAAAAATTAATCCGGCGGGCGCACCAAAATACATTCCTGGTGAGTACAAGCTGGGTGAAGACTTCACTTACTCTGTTGAGTTTGAAGTGTATCCGGAAATTGAACTGAAAGGTCTGGAAACTATCGAGGTTGAAAAACCTGTCGCCGAAGTGAAAGACGAAGACGTTGATGCCATGCTGGATACCCTGCGCAAGCAGCAGGCTGACTGGAAAGAAACCGATGCCGCAGCGACTGCAGAAGATCGTGTGACTATCGATTTCTCTGGCTCTGTGGACGGCGAAGAGTTTGAAGGCGGTAAATCTTCAGACTTCGTACTGGCAATGGGTCAGGGCCGTATGATCCCTGGCTTTGAAGAAGGTCTGGTAGGCCACAAAGCCGGTGAAGAATTCACCATCGATGTCAAATTCCCTGAAGAGTACCACGCCGAAACTCTGAAAGGTAAAGATGCTAAGTTCGACATTGTTCTGAAAAAAGTAGAACAGCGTGAACTGCCAGAATTCACTGAAGAGTTCGTGAAGCGTTTTGGTGTGGCTGATGGTTCTGTTGCAGGTCTGCGTACTGAAGTACGTAAGAACATGGAACGTGAACTGAAAGGTGCGGTACGTAACAGCATTAAAACTCAGACTATCGATGGTCTGATCAATGCTAACGATATCGATGTTCCTGCTGCACTGATCGACAGTGAAATCGATGTTCTGCGTCGTCAGGCAGCACAGCGTTTTGGTGGTAACGAAAAACAGGCACTGGAACTGCCACGTGAACTGTTTGAAGAACAAGCGAAACGTCGTGTCGTGGTGGGTCTGTTGCTGGGCGAAGTTATCCGTACCAGTGAGCTGAAAGCTGACGAAGACCGCGTGAAAGGTCTGATCGAAGAAATGGCTTCTGCGTATGAAGATCCTCAGGAAGTGATCGAGTTCTACAGCAAAAATAACGAGCTGATGAACAACATGCGTAATGTTGCACTGGAAGAGCAGGCAGTCGACTTACTGCTGGAAAAAGCCAAAGTGACCGAAAAAGCGGCTAACTTCCAGGATCTGATGAATCAGGGTCAGATGGCTTAAGTCATTTTTGATCCGTTCTGATGTAAAGCCCGTGATCAAAATGATCACGGGCTTTTTTTCTTTAGATGCAAAAAAACGGTAGCGCTCTGTGCTTTTTATCGGATTATCATGGATTAACCGGCCGGTTATCGGGTAATCTCTGGTGTAATATTCGCGAAATATCAAAAGATTGTTATGCTTGAAATACCGGTAGTTATCCCTCATATAGGGGAATGTGATAAGAGACTGACTGATTAACCGTCCTGACGTTGTCGGAAGGAGGCAGGCTTCGTGGATTCGTAGCTTTCCTAACGTAAAAATCGGTACAGAGTGTTACCAATGTAATTAATTCAGGAGACGGTTATGTCATACAGTAGCGAACGTGAAATGCTGGCCTCACAAATGGCATCACAGATGGCATTAGTGCCTATGGTGGTGGAGCAGACTTCTCGTGGAGAGCGTTCTTACGACATCTTTTCCCGCTTACTTAAAGAGCGTGTGATTTTTCTGACCGGCCAGGTTGAAGACCAGATGGCCAACCTGATTGTCGCACAAATGCTGTTTTTAGAAGCTGAAAATCCTGAGAAAGATATTTACCTGTACATCAACTCGCCTGGTGGGGTCATTACTGCGGGGATGTCAATTTATGACACCATGCAGTTTATTAAACCCGATGTCAGCACCATTTGTATGGGGCAGGCGTGTTCAATGGGGTCTTTCCTGTTAACTGCCGGTACTGAGGGCAAACGTTTCTGCCTGCCAAACTCCCGGGTGATGATCCATCAGCCATTAGGCGGCTTCCAGGGACAGGCGACCGATATTGAGATTCATGCCCGCGAAATTCTGAAAGTGAAGCAGCGGATGAACGAATTAATGGCTAAACATACCGGCAAACCGCTGGAACAGATTGAGCAGGACACTGAACGTGATCGTTTCCTCTCGGCAGCAGAAGCGGTAGAGTATGGTTTAGTTGACTCTATTCTGACGCAGCGTAAATAAGACTATTTGCTACACTGCACAAATGAAAGGATGTGCAGTCAGACGAAGTGAATAGTACATTGACGATGTCAACCTGTAGTACAATGACTGGCGCTGCAGGTTGCCGAAACTATTAAAGAGGTTACTGATGACAGAGAAGCGCAAAGACGGTTCAGGTAAGTTGCTGTACTGCTCTTTTTGCGGCAAGAGCCAGCATGAAGTGCGTAAACTGATTGCCGGTCCGTCAGTGTATATCTGTGATGAATGTGTTGATTTATGCAATGACATCATCCGCGAAGAGATTAAAGAAGTCGCGCCTCATCGTGAACGTAGTGCATTGCCTACACCACATGAAATCCGCGTTCATCTCGATGATTACGTGATCGGCCAGGAAAAAGCCAAAAAAGTACTGTCGGTAGCGGTGTATAACCACTACAAACGCTTACGTAATGGTGATACCAGCAACGGTGTTGAACTGGGTAAAAGTAATATCCTGCTGATTGGCCCGACCGGTAGCGGGAAAACATTACTGGCCGAAACTCTGGCCCGGTTACTGGATGTTCCATTTACTATGGCAGACGCGACCACACTGACTGAAGCCGGTTATGTGGGCGAAGATGTTGAAAATATTATCCAGAAGCTGTTGCAGAAATGTGACTATGATGTCCAGAAAGCCCAGCGCGGAATTGTCTATATTGACGAAATTGATAAAATTTCACGCAAGTCTGACAACCCGTCGATTACCCGTGATGTTTCCGGTGAAGGTGTACAGCAGGCTTTGCTGAAACTTATTGAAGGTACAGTAGCTGCTGTACCTCCTCAGGGCGGGCGTAAACATCCGCAACAGGAATTTTTACAGGTTGATACCTCGAAAATTCTGTTTATCTGCGGGGGCGCATTTGCCGGTCTGGATAAAGTGATTGCTCAGCGTGTTGAAACCGGCTCTGGTATTGGCTTTGGTGCCACCGTGAAAGATAAATCTCAGAAAGCAACCGAAGGGCAGTTACTGTCTCAGGTTGAGCCTGAAGACCTGATCAAGTTTGGGTTAATTCCTGAATTTATTGGTCGTCTGCCGGTGGTCGCCACGCTGAATGAATTAAGTGAAGAAGCGTTAATTCAGATACTGCGGGAACCCAAAAATGCACTGACTAAACAATATCAGGCATTGTTCCACCTGGAAGGGGCTGAACTGGAGTTCCGAGAGGAAGCCTTGACTGCAATCGCTAAAAAAGCGATGGCCCGTAAAACCGGTGCCCGTGGATTGCGTTCAATTGTGGAAGCCGCGTTGCTGGATACCATGTATGATCTGCCTTCAATGGAAGGGATTGAGAAAGTTGTCATTGATGATTCCGTCATTGATGGTCAGTCTGAACCCCTGTTGATTTATGGCAAACAGGAAGCTCAGGCTTCTGGCGAATAAATCGACAAAATCTACAGGTTATTAGCAAATAAAGGGGAAATTGTTTCCCCTTTTATTTTTTCTCGCATTTATGACATTGAATGTCGTGTCATCATCCCCATATACTCAATAACCTTTGGGCCTGAAGTACCCTGGCTGTGAAAAAAGGGTGGCTGAGCCCATCACCTGGCGGAAATTAAACTAAGAGAGAGCTCTATGAATTCTGAGCGTTCCGAACGCATTGAAATCCCCGTATTGCCGTTACGCGATGTGGTGGTTTATCCGCACATGGTTATTCCGTTGTTTGTCGGACGCGAGAAGTCGATTCGCTGTCTGGAAGCAGCAATGGACAACGATAAGAAGATCCTGCTGGTCGCTCAAAAAGAAGCATCTACCGATGAGCCTGGTGTGAATGATCTTTTTTCTGTCGGTACAGTTGCTTCCGTGCTGCAGATGCTGAAACTTCCTGACGGTACTGTCAAAGTGCTGGTGGAAGGCTTACAGCGTGCGCGCATCGACACCCTTGCGGATAACGGTGAACATTTTGTCGCCCGCGCTGAGTATCTCTCCTCTGCTGA
>Ga0157363_1007974_pt1 | contig 10054 bp, 6 predicted proteins | sample AttsexASBM1_FD_111477 | JGI IMG/M metagenome (GOLD analysis project Ga0157363, IMG submission 111477) | Fungus gardens microbial communities from leaf cutter ant in Ribeirão Preto, State of São Paulo, Brazil - Atta sexdens ASBM1 | ecosystem: Host-associated > Fungi > Mycelium > Unclassified ...
AGTTCTAGTACATTTCTGAAGCCAAATTGAGTAAGGACATTTGTTTTTCGCACAGCCTATAGATCCTTCTGGATGATTTTCAGGAATAACTTCAGCAAGTGATTCATCAAACTAATTGTTCTGTAGTCACTGCATCTCTCACTGCTCCAGGTTTCTCAGAGAGAACGATGAACTCTGACTTGAGCTATTTCTACGGAATACATCCCGTACAATAGACATGATTAAACACTGCTGTCAATCATTCTACATGTTTCTTATCCAACAGCTTGATGAATTCGCCTGCATTCCATCTTGACACTTTATCTTTCTTTGGGGCTGCGATTGCTACCTACATAGGTAGCTCTCTCCTCTTTGAGAATCGAAGAGCCTATATCGGAATCGAACTGAGAGGAATATGACCTGTTGTCATGACATAGTTCTTCCACGTAACCTTTTCATCTATACTTCTTGTTTATCAATGATAACATCAGTCGATTAGTCTGATCGTCGACCTTCGCCTTTCTTGTCTCTCAATTCTCTTTCCTATACTTTCTTATACACTTTAAGACTCTTTAAAACTCTTTAAGACTATCAAACCTCTCTTTCTATATCGGAACATTTCTCTTCCGATTTCTTTTGCTTTACTTCTCTGATCTTAGTTTTCACTGTTTTGTTGAGATCATACACTGCCGAAGATTGTTTTATTTTTCCGCCTTTGTTCCATTAGCTGAAGGATTTCATTTGTCATCCATTTCCTCATCTGCTTCTCCGGTTTGAGCAGCTCCATCTTAATGGCAGTTACAGACTCACACAGCTGGTTCAACTCAATCCTAGTTGGATCCCTGTTAAGTTTATGATGCTCATTACTTCTCTTTTCTTACAACTTCATTCTTTCGAAAGTCGCATCTCCTGTCTCTTACGAACCATCTTCATACACATTCTAAAGACTCCGACAAGCGGATTATGATCCGACTGCAAATCCGTCCCTGAATATGTTTTAACAGAGGAGAATGCAAGAAATTTCTATATCGCTTGTTGACCAAGATATAATTGATTTGATTTCTGAGTATGTTTCCTCCATATCGATGACTTCCAAATGTACAACCTCCTTGGCGACAGCTGAAAGAAGATATTCATTATGATGAGTTTATGTTCTTCCGCACACATATTCAACAGCTCCCCCGCCCATTCCTTTCTCCCAGACCCTATGTGGTCCAATGTGTTCTCTCGTGCGCCCTTTGCCCACCTTCGCGTTGAAATCTTCCATGATTATTGTCAGATCTTATTTTGAAAGTTTTCGCAACAGCGCAGTAATCTGTGCATAAAACTCTTCAAAACTCTTCTTCCTCGCTGTATGGTAAAACACAATCGACAATGTCCCTGTATGTATATGTAATTTCCGATCCAAAGGAGTTCATTTTTCCTATGTCCCATGTTGAGCGGAACTTGCGGATGCGGAATCAATGCGAGCCGATAGAGTTAAATTAAGCAGAGGAAGGAAAATTTTACTGTAGTGTCTGCAGTGCTTGCATCGAAATATTTCATCAGTATGACTAACTTTTTAACCTTTTTTTTTTGAATAGTCATCGATTTCAGACTAATCATGGTTCATGAGGCAAAGCGACACTTTTTTTGTTAAACTTTTATTTATTTTTATGCGAAAATGCATCAATTGAATGTATTTTCAGCACTATTATTAAATTCGATTAAGGGTGCTGTACAAATGTGCTCACTGTTCCTCAATGGCAATCTCGATATTATTTAGATAAGCTAGATATTTAATTACGAAAATACGATTAAAAGTATTTTTATCAATATTTGAGGTAATCGGAACAGCATTATATGTAATATAGTTTTAGCCATTATCGCACTTATTCAATTTCTCCGCGATCGCATTACCGTAAAGTAACAATGACGTTAATAACTTCAACTTATAATCTTTAAAGAGTGTAAAATGTATAAAATGTGCAGAACCGCAGCGCTTGCAACACTCGCTGACCATGTGTGATGTGACGATGCATTGTCACTAGCATGTGGCTAGCGCCACATTTGCCTCTTGTGCCAAAAATTCCAAAAGGACATTACCCCCACTCCATAGTGGCGATGATGACGACGACGTTTCTTAATTTTTTCTTAATAAAAGTTTCAAATTTATATTTTGCGTCTCCACTCGTAGAAAAAAAATAAGATACTTTCATTATATATTCCGAACGATTGCAATCGATTGAGCACACTTAGAACTTGATCGATTCAGTAATCCATTCCTTATCCAATAATCTTGATCTGATGCAACTCGCCAGCTCGTGTAAAATAGCCACGCAGTATCGCTGCGCGTAACTTAGCGCCGAGACACTATCAGTGTCTCCAGATTTATGAACGTATATACGTATATATGTACATAAATATGTACGTATGTATGTATGAATGTATGTATAAACGTATGTATATATGTATATATCCGAAACGTCGACGCTTCTATTAAACGCGTCGCGACAGGCCCGATCTGACAGAAATGCGTCATCAAAATCCGGAAATATCGAAGAATTTCTTTAAACAAAATTTTAATGAAATATTTTAATGAAAAATTAATTATTACGAAAAATTCTTTTACATGGCACTTGGAGGATCCCTATAGAGCACAATTATTCGATATATGCTCCTATTAGCTTAAATAACGCCTCTACTCTCGGTCTAAAGCGTTCGCACGCACGCTGTAATGTAGCGCTGTCCATGCCGACGAATTATTGCCTCAATAATGGTCCTTAATGACGTCACATTAGAACGTCACGTTAGGATGTAGAGCTGTTGTAGAGATGTTGTTTGTGACCCTTCCAACTATGCTTATACATAGTAGTCCAAGGAATTTAAATCTGAACTTTTGGAAACCACAATTCCTTGGATCAATACATATCGACATTGTCCAATTTTGAAACAAACTAACTTGTATGAGCCGGTGCACTGTCCTGAAAAACATATAGCCTTCCGGATGCCACAGTTTCCATCAACGGCTTCACTATATCTCCATCAGAACGCGCAAATACACTTCTTTTGTATACAGTTTCCCCTTTTTTAAAGAAATTTGATGGCATGTCACTCTCTCTGGACAAGTACATAAATATAATTGGCCGGAAATTTCGTTCTGGCAACAACAGGGACATCCTCGGGGTTGTAGGCGAACCATCAGTCTTTTTTTCGGTTGATTTTGGCAACAGTAAAAATTTTTTCATCAGAAAAAACCTGATTCATCCCGACGCTTCGTTTTTTAAAGAATACAATAACAAATTACAGCGAGCAATTCGGCTTGTCCTGGCAGCCTCAGAGAGCATTTGTCATATCTTTAATGTGTACGCTTTGTATCGAAGGACCTCGGCAATTCGATGTATTATTGACTTACATCAACAATCGATGCTAATTTTCGCAACGATTGCCCTGGATTATCCAAAATCAATATATTTTGCCACAACGTCATAAACAGTTGATCTCGAGTATCCAAAGAACCAAATTATTTCCGTTGTTGAGGGCCCAGCGCGAAGACCTTCGATCGCGGCTCTTCGATTATACTCTGCACTTAATTTCAACATTCGCATTTTGAGAATATGACTGTTTACTAGAAGCATCAGGCTTTCTCGGACGCCAACAACTTCCACTTTGATGGAAGCACAATATAATGGAAAATTTCAATTGAAATTTGTCCGTACTTTGATGACACATCCTGTATATAGGCAATGTATATAGGCAGTGTATAAAACTTTTTTTTATTCAATCGTAAGCTTCAGTTATGAACGTTAAGACATGGACCGAATAAAAGAAGAGACACACGAAAGAAGACGTACACGAAAATCGAGCGAAAGGATACCGTCCCTTGTCACCAAATTCATCAAGTTCATCGCCATCGAAGGAAAAAACGAGATATTGGAAATAGGGAAAAAGCAGCAAAAGTCGCCAATACTTATCAATGCTATCGAAATATAAGCCATAAAATATAAACATTGATAAACAAAGAAACAAAGAAAATACATAGAAAGACGAGATAAAACACGTCGCGACACGTTTTAAACAAAAACTCTCTTAAAAAGACAGGGTGAGATTATCTTCTCTTCGATTTTAAAAGTATTACCATATACGTCACTTATGTGGGTCAGTCTTGCAACACTCTTGTACGAACTGTTAAAAAATGTACTTCGCCAAAGAATAGCAATGCATCGTATGAAACAAAGAAAGATTGTTACCTGTAAGTTTACGTTCTGTATACAAAAACAAATGTTTTTTTAATATTACGTACGTACAGCATGGAGCATCGCGCAGTATGTTTACTGAGCAAATGTTACAACTTGACGACTACGGACTACAAGTATTTGGAATCAGCGTTGATCCACCGAGTTACATGAAAATCGCCCTGAAAAATCACGGACACAAATTGTCGTAGTCTCTTGAAACATAGAAGAGCTTCTACGAGCAATGATGGAATATTTACAAGATGCTTCAAAACGAATACAAAGACAATTTTATAAGCATTGGACCGCTAACGTTAGAGTTTGCACGCTGATCGATGCTACGCTCTTACGTCTCGATTCTTCCGTACGCATGGATGACTGAAACGGCTATGCCGTATGTATGACGGATGTATCAATGTAACGTTCGAACAATTAGCCCGACTGGTAGATATGGTCGAGTATATGGTATAATATTCTCCAACACCGCGTCCGAAGATGCTATACGGGATAACGATAATCTTCAATGGACATCAACTCGTCAATTGCGAGCTATTATTAATTTTAGTTTTTAATATGAAAAAAACGATGTAACATGTATCAGGTATATAAGCTTAAATCCGCTGTTTTTTAATCAGAAAAACACATTTTTTTTCCTAGGAAGCAAAAACAAATTTATTCAAAGTACTTGCCCTCGCTAACTATACATTTTTCTCATCTTTCGGGCAATTTATGTATACTACGCCAAAAGAATTCCTCATCTTTCGAAGCAAACCATTCAAGCCGTCTTTTCGGACGTCTTCATAAGAATCGAAATGCCGCTCAACGAACGCGTGGCTCATCGACGAAAACAGGTGATAGTCAAAAGGTGCCAGGTCTGGTGAGCAGGATGGGGTAACACTTCCCAGTTGAGTATCTCCAGTTTTGGACCATTATTGACGTGTGCGATGGTGCGTTATCGTGGAGGAAAGAGCTTGTAATGTCTTTTCCGATAATGCGGCCTTTTTTCACGCAGAGCACGGTGCAATTTGATCAGTTGTTGGCGGTGAGCATTAACAATTTCACCAGGTTTTAACAGCTCGTAGTAGATGACACTCTCCTGATCCCACCAAACGCACAGCATCGTCTTCCGTCCGAAGCGATTTGGTCTTGAGGAAGATGTTGATGGTTGGGCGAGATCAACCCAAGATTTCTTACATTTAGGATTCTAAAAATAGATCCACTTTTCATCACCTGTCATAATCCGATGCAGGAACGACTTTCTTTTTGGTCTGGCAAGCAGAATTTGGCATGTGTTTTGACGTCGTTCCATCTGCCTATCGTTCAGTTCATGCGACATCTATTTTCCGATCTTTTGAACCTTCCCCATGGCATGTAGCTGCATGGAAATGGCTGCTTGAGAAACACCCAATTGCTCGGCAAGCATTTTTTGCGATTAGGTATCGTCCTCGTCCAAAAGAGCCTGCCATTGACAGTCCTCAACCTTCCTAGGCCGATTTTCACTTCTTGTCACTCAGATCAAAATTGTCATCAAATTGACTGGCGAAACCAATCTCTGCACGTTGTTTCCGATAAAGCATTGTCATCGCCTCCACAAGCATTCGATGCGATTCGGCAGCCGATTTCTTCAAATTGAAACAGAAAAGCAAAGCTTCCCGCATATGCTTTTTTTTTTAGTAAAAAACTAGACATGATTACAAAAGAAAAAATGTATATTGTTGTATGAAATTGCTGATGATGTGCACTGATTAATGTTGACAGATGTCGAACACATAAAAAAAAATATGTTGTGTGCCCAGGATAGCTTTGTACGCTCACTAATGCCACCTATGAGCAAACAGCGGATTTAAGCTTATATACCTGGTATATAAAAGATATTTCGTTCACATCACTATATATATTTTTTTTATTTCCCATCCGATCTATCCTATGTATCTATTCGTTGTAAAAAAAAAGAATGAATAACAAGTATAAAAATAAACGCGCGCAATTCGAAGCGAAAATTAAATTTGATCTTTTTATTTTATATCATTATGTGTACTATTTGGCAACATTGCATTGCGATCTTTAATGTTTATATGTGTCATTATGTGTATTTGGCAACGTTCAAAATTCTACGAATATCAAAATTATATTGATGATATCATTATCAGAATCATTTGACATATCTTGATATGTCATGGTTTCGGGTATGAAAAGAAAAAAATAGAGCTAGGAGAAGAACGCATCGAGAGGAAGAATAAGTATGAGGTAGCACACACGGCGACGGCGGTGGCTCGCGACTCATTTTGAGGTAGATGCGGCGGCGGCAATGGCGGTCCGCGGCGTCACTTAGCGATGATGACAGGGCAGCGGTGGCGGTTCCCAATGATACGTCACAACACGATGTGTATCAGTGATATCAGTGTTAGGTAAACACTGATAGCGCTAGAATCTTCTCCATGCCTTTCCCCTCCTTCTCCCCTCCACCCACGTCTACGAGTACTCCCCGCGATCCACGCTACGAGTACTCCTCACGCCCCGCACCCCTTAGAATCCCCCTATATATAGTACTTACTTTCGTTGTTTTTCAAGATTTCTCTCGCGATTCTACAAATTACTGTGCTTTTAAGGCGTTAACAATCATATTTCTAGATCGTCCTATCAATTTAGATATTTCCCTAAGAGATTTTCCATTTTTACGAAGATTTTTTACCAGTTTTTTTTTTCTTCAGTTGTACAATGTTTCGATCTACCCATTTTTCATCAACTATAAATAAAATTTATCACAAAATAATTTTGGTAAAAAATTAATTTGGTTATTAATTAATTTGGTACTAAATTAAATACATAGATTTATAATCTTTAACAATATAAAAATGTCCTACAAAATTGAATAAAACTACTTATATCTATTATTTCTGCCAGTCCAAAATCACATTCTTCGAAAAACGTCTGCACTTAATTCTAGAAATCAACTGAGATTATGTGTATATAAGTATAAACATGTTTTTTAAATGTTTCGACATTCAACTGAAAAAGTAATCTAATCTAGCATTAACACGTATGTTTGCAAATCGAAAAAGAACAACAAATAAGTTAATGTACTTATTATTTCTGCTACCACTGTATTTTTGTACTGATTTTATTATTACATAAACAAATTTATATTTTTGTTAAAGTATGTACTTCTATGAATACTCATAAAGTTTTTGATAGTTTTCCTTACCCTTTGCAACAAATGTTGGCATTCGTTATAATTTCTGCCAAATAAAGTATTTAATTTTAAATTTAAAAAATATGTTTTATTATATCAATATTTTTTTCCTTTCCTCTTTTCCTCGTCCATTATATAAATATTATTAATTACAGAAATTATGCGTTTCGCGAATTCTTTCAAATCCAAATGTTCCGAATGCCTAATATGCCCGTGTTTTGACGTGCATTCGGACGTATCTATCGATTACTCTATCTTGCATCTTTCGCGATGATCTCTGTTCTGCATTCTTAAGCATAAAATTTCTTGTTCTTCTTTCTTAATACTCGTTGTTTATTTCGGCGATTCGGTAATGTGTCCGTGAGCGTGACCTCGTAAATTGACCGCCCAAGCGCAACATATCATTAATTTTTAACTTTGTATGACTGCATATACGTACTTTAGCATACAACCACATACATGTATATCTGGCTATTTTTTTATTTCTTGTTTTTGTATTGTATTTTTAAAAATTCTTTCGGTATTTTCAAATTTGAAACAAAGGCTCTATAACACCTATTTTTTTTTAATTTTAATACATTACTGAAGCTTCCTTTAAAGCACATGCGCGAGAAAAATGACACATACAGTAACATTAGTTCTGGCATATTTTTAAATTTAAAAGATGCACTTTTAATAGGGTCAATCATTCAACAAAACTTGATTTTAGCGATTGAAACGATTTCGTTCTTTTGCTTATGTGCCGATATCACAAAAATGTATCGACAGATTTTGGTGTATCCTTCTCAAACGTGTATGCAGAGAATACTTTGGCGAGACGATCTTTCTTCTTTTATCAATATATAATATTTATGAATTCATTATCGTTATTTACCGTCTCTGCATCATTTCCGGCCACAAGATGCTTTAAGCATTTGGCTGAATAGCATGCTCATCAATATCTTCGCGATTCGGTATGTGTCATTCGAGACTATTATGTTGATGACCTGCTCACCGGACATATTTAATTAACAAATTAAACTGGTTCGTGATGAAATCATTCAGCTGCTAAAATTAGAAGCAGTCGAGCTAAATAAATGGGTATCAAATTGCAACGAGCTATTAGAAGTAGATAATTTCGATTGCAATTCGATCACATTGAAGATAATATCACTGATTCGTGTATTCTAAACATGCAGTGAGATCAGTGTCAGGATACATTCCAATTTTTTTACAAATTTGAATCAGACAACCACGTTATATCACGAAACAAGTTATATCTTCCGAGATCGCTAAATTATTCGATTCTCTGGGCCTTCTAGGCCACTCGTTATCGCAAAGCCCATTTTGCAAGAATTGCGACAATCAGCCATTCAGTGAGATGAGTCCGTTCTTCAAAGCGTTTATATTCATTGAATCGATTTAAAAATTGAGCACTTTGAACCAATTACGGATTCCTCGTGTCAAACCCAATGCACATCAATTAGTCATGCAAGTGCACGGTTTTTGCGTCGCTAGTCAATGCATCTACAGAACGTGCATATACATTTGCACTAAGCTTGGTCCCAATAAATATCACTCCGAACTGCTTTGTTCAAAATCTCATGTTGCGTCGTTCAAGACGTTTCTTTATCGCGACTCGAGTTATCGGCTGCTTTATTACTAGTGTGTCTAATCAGAAAGATTAGAGAATCCTTGGGGATATGCAATGGCACGCTGAAAGAAAAGATTGTAAAATAGTATAAATAATAATAAAAATAATATAAATAATAATAAAATAAATATGATATTAGTTATTTCAATTTTTATATACAAATAATGTCAAAAAATCTTTATAAACACAAAAAGTATACAATATTATTCACATAATATTATGTTAATTTCAGTTGATTTTCGACTCTGCTCGGATACCGAAACGTTGAGTAGCTATTTCACTCGTAACATACAAATGAAATTTTCGTAGACTCCATTCTCTTATACTAAAGCATTTAACTCATTTCTACAAGCAGAAATAACTAATATCATATTTATTTTTGCTCTCGATAATTTACGAGATATTGACATTTCCATGATTTTCATGAGCGTTATATACCACGTTCATAGAAGTGATTTGCAAGACCTCGTGGTCTCGCGCGTAAAATGCGAGATCAAAATGTTAGAGATCCCAGGATCGATTCCTTTTTTCTTTTTTCGTAATTTTTTTTAAATAAATGATTTTAAATAAATGATGACATTATTAATAAATACACGTTACAGGCCAAATATATTTTTATTTAATTATTGAAATTATATGTGTATTTCTAAAAGTATTAAACCGATAGTTGTAGCAAAAATAATTCGACGTAGTATGCGCCGAATAAATAGAAAACCAGTATTTTTATATGTAAATGAAATCTGTTTACTTTTAAAAAAATCCGAAAAGAAATCATGTTTTTGTAATATTACGTTTGGTGTCGATCAGTACTTTCTTGTTAAATGTTTCTGTTAAATGTTCATGTTTTTTTTATAATATCATCTGAATGTATGAAAATTCTGATAATGAACCAAATCGCAAAAGTGCGATGACTAATATAATTATAGGATGTCAATATAATTTTATAGTTCAACAAATTAAAAAGTCTTCATATGTTGTGCAATATATTAGATGTACAATTTTGCTTCCGCCGTTTTTCTATAGATGACTTTAGCG
>Ga0157363_1007975_pt1 | contig 10054 bp, 7 predicted proteins | sample AttsexASBM1_FD_111477 | JGI IMG/M metagenome (GOLD analysis project Ga0157363, IMG submission 111477) | Fungus gardens microbial communities from leaf cutter ant in Ribeirão Preto, State of São Paulo, Brazil - Atta sexdens ASBM1 | ecosystem: Host-associated > Fungi > Mycelium > Unclassified ...
CTGCTTCTCGGCAGCGTCCAGGTCGGACAGCGGCTTGCGCACGCCACCGGTGCTCAGGCCGTTGAGGGCGACACCATTCTTGATGGCCTGGACGAACTTGCCGCCTTCGAGGAAATCCATCAGCGGCATCATGGCGGCCATGATCTTGCGGCCCTTGTCGAAGTTCTTCTCGATCACGCAGGCCTCGTACAGGGCCACGTGCTCACGCGGGATGAAGTTCGAGCCGGCGCAAACCCAGCTCTTGGCACCCCAGGCGAAAAATTCCAGGGCCTGGTCGTCCCAGCCGCAGGACAGCTGAATGTTCGGGCGGTGGATGGCCAGGCGGTGCAGTTGCGCCATGTCACCGGAGCTTTCCTTGATGGCGACGACGTTCTTGACGTCGGCGATGGCGTCGAAGAATGCCTCGCCCATGCTCACGCTCATGCGGCCCGGGTAGTTGTAGAGCATGATCGGCAGGCCGGCAGCCGCGTCGACGGCTTTGACGTGATCGGCGATTTCCTGCTGGGTCGGCAGCGCGTAGGGCGGTGTGCCGACCAGCAGTGCGTCGGCCTTGATCTCCTTGGCGTGCTGGGCGAACGTCACGGCGTCTTCGGTGCGGATGCCACCGGTACCGACGATCAGCGGCAGGCGACCGTTGAGCACGTCCTTGGCCTGGGCGGCCAGGTCGAGGCGCTCCTGGGTGGTGTGGGCGTAGTACTCGCCGGTCGAACCGCCGATGATCACGCCATGGATCTTCGACTCGACCAGGTACTCGAGCACTTCGGCGAACGCCGCCTGATCGATCGAGCCGTCTGCGGCGAGTGGGGTCACTGCAGGTGTGTAGATGCCTTCGAACTTCATGATGCTGCTCCGGTTGTTATCACCACAAAACACTCAACGCCTGGTTTTACCGCCAGGCATTGATTCCATTAGCCAAGCGATGCCGCCTGCTGGAGATTCAGCGAGCGTGTTTCTGGGGCCAGCATCCAGGACAGGAGCAGGCCGAAAAAAGTGATCCCTGCAGCCACGTACATCGTTTGTGCAATTCCAAGCGAGGCCAGGGACACTGGCACCAGATAAGTGCCGACCGCCGCGCCAATACGGGAGATCGAAGTGCCTGCGCCGACCGCAAAAGCGCGGATTTCCGTAGGGAAAATCTCGTTTGGATATACAAGGGTGAGAACCTGGGCACCGCCGATGAACAGTGCATAGATGGCAAAGAAGATCAGGATCCAGACCCCTGCCTCGTCATCGGACGCCCCCAGACCCAGCAAGGCGAGTCCTGATACCGCGAAGCTGCAGAGCAGCAGGTTGCGCCGTCCCACCACATTGATGAGTCGGGTTGACACGAGGCAGCCTGCGACGAAGAAGAGGGTGATCAGGATCGAACCGATCGAGACACTGTCGCCCTTGACGTCCATCGCTGCCAGTACCTTGGGGGCGAAGGCGTAGACGGCAAAGAGGGGTACGATGCAGCAGGTCCAGAAGACGATGATGAACAGCATGCGCTTGGCATAGCCTGAGTAGATGAGGCTCCATACGTTGATCGTGTAGTTCGGGCTTTCCTCTGGAAGATTCTTCAGGGAGAAATCATTGCCATAGACATGCTTGACGACCTGCTCGGCCTCCTGGTCGCGTCCCTTGCTCAGCAGCCACCGTGGCGACTCAGGCGTGCCCATGCGAATGATGAACAGGGCCAGGCCGATGATCGCTGAACTGGCCAATACCCAACGCCAGGCGTCCTCACCCCCTGTGCGCACTATCAGCTCACCCACGATGTAGGCAGCCGCAGCGCCGGCGAACCATAGAATCGTCAGCATCGCGAGGCGTGGGCCGCGATACTGCTTTGGCATGAACTCCACCAGCAGCGATGTGGCGACGGGGTACTCGATGCCTACTGCAATGCCAATGACAAGCCGCAGAATAAAGATCGCTTCAGCTGAATCAGCCCAGAACTGAGCGACGGAGGCGAGAATAAAAAGAATGGGCCCCACGAAGAACAGGCGCTTGCGGCCCAGCCGATCCGTCAGCCAGCCGCCAAGGAACCCACCGAAAAAGATGCCGATCAACGCAGATGCTGCGATGAGACCCTCCCAAAAGCTGCTCAGGGAGAGCGATGTGGCGATGTGCGCCAGCGCCACACCGATAATGCTCAGGACGTAGCCGTCGACGAAGGAGCCTCCGCCCGAGCGTAACGTGAGCAGCGTATGGAAGCGGTTAAGCGGTACCTCTTCGACTGAGATATTAGGACTTGTCATTGTTCTCTCCTGATAAAAGACGTTTGAATGGTGGCAGCGCGACTCCGCGAAGAAGGGGTCGGGAACCCTCTCAAGACACTCAGTGAGCGATGGCTTGATTATTCTTGTTATGCAGCCAGGCCTGTCCTTGGAATCTGCGCTTACGCTTCGATGCCTGCCTTGTATTGTCCCCACAGAAGGTTTGCGTTGACGCCCATGGAGACCAATGACGCCGGTGGATTCGCGTTAGGGCCTGGCGATTTCAGGAGAAACCCGATGAGTTCGTTATCTTCACCAGCAAGCCAGTCAGCCATCAGCTTTCCAGTCGCGGTTCCCCGCGTCACACCGAGGCCGTTGCAGCACAAGACCCCATACACGTTCGGGGCCAACTGACCGAAGTAACCCTCATGGTTTCGAGACAACGCGAGTGCGCCCCCCCAGGTGTATTCGAGGTTGACGTTGGGCAGCATTGGGAACCGACGCGCGAACGACTCGCGGTGCCTCTTCACGAATCGTGTGGCGTACTTGCTGTTGCTCCTGCCATCCGCGTTGAAGCTGAAGCTGTTGCGCACCAGGATGCGATTGTCAGGCGTGCGTCTGACCGTCGTGCCGAACGGATCGGCTGGGATCACGCCCCAAAACGGTTTGCCCCCCAGCGCAGCCTGCTCTTCATCGGACAAGGGGCGGGTGAGACTGCCGTAGGTGAACACAGGGAGCATGCGGCCCTTCAAGAAGCCGAAGTGCATGCCGAAGGCGTTGTTGCTGAGAATCAGTGTGTTCGCTGTGATGGCGCCGTTGCGATGGCGAAGGATAACCTTCTCGCCGTATTCGACGTCGGTGATCGGGGTGTTTTCATACAACACGACATTCGACGGAAGGGTGTCTGCCAGGCCTTTCACGAGCGCCGATGGTTGAAGAAGTGAGGTTCCCGGCGTGAACAGTGCCTTGCGGTAGAAGTGGGTGCCGATGTGGTCGGGCAGGGCGTGCGCTTCGATCATTTCGTAGGGCTGGCCAAGCTTGTCCAGACCCCTGCGGTAGGCGTCAAGTACTGCGATACCTCGAGACTCCACGGCAGCCTGGTATTTGCCACAGTGCTTCATCTGACAGTCAATGTCGAACTGGCCGACCAGTTCCTTCAGCGACTGCTGGCCGAAGCGGTTGAGCTTCAGGGTGGTCTTGGCGATCTCGATGTCGCCAATGTAGTCATCCGCGCCAATATCGTGCGGGAGGTCGATGGCAAAGCCTGCGTTTCGGCCCGAGGCACCCAGACCGACTTCTTGAGCCTCGATCAGCGCGATCTGATCGCCAGGAAAGTTCAGGGCCAGCTGCCGTGCCACGGCAAGACCGGTAAAGCCTGCTCCGACGACAGCCCAGCGCACGCTGGTCGCACCGTGGTGGGCTGCATGGACGCGGCGTCCTTTGCTCAGGTGGTACCATCCGCAGGTCTTGTCATCGGCTGGCAGGGAAGTGATTTTTGTCATTGTGATGATCCTGAGGTGTGAACGTCGAGCAGACGCTTAGGCGCGCGGCGGTACGATCCCGGCGCTTTCGGTTGGTGGCATGTTCGAGGTGACGATGGCACTGTGGGCCCAGCGGCGAGCGGCTCTCATGCTTCTGCGCACGAGGTGGCTGACGCGCATCTGGCTACGCGCCTCGACCGCATCCACGATCTGGTCGTGCAGCAGACAGATCATTCCACGCACTCGCAGGGCGTGAGCCCGCGTCAGACACTGGTGCCACGCTTTCTCGAATCGAACATGGTCAATCAGCAGTCGTTTCACGCTGGGCAGCAAGAAAACGTTGCTTGCAAGGCTCCCCAGTGCGACGTACAGCTCATGTGCCACGTACAAGAGCTCATCGATCTCCCCATCCAATACATTGCGATAGCGGTCTTGAATCTGCCGAAGCGTGGAGATGTCCTCTGGGGTTGAATGCAGGGCGGCAAGCTGCAGGGTGGCGTCATACACGAGCGGTGCCGCCTGGAAGAAATCGCGCATGGCGGTGTGGTTCACGTGCATGACACGAGGTGCCTGATGGGCCTCGAGCACGATGTAGCCTTCTGCCGCCAAGGTGCGAAGAACTTCCCGAATGGGCGGGCGAGACAGGCCGAATTCCTGTACCAGGGCCAGCTCATCGAGCGCAGTGCCGGGGGGCAGGCGCCGATTCAATACACGACGGCGCAGCACTTCCATGAAGACGGTCTTGCGATCGTCCTGCAGTACACTGGACGCTTTCACTGATTGGCTAAGTTTCATCAGACCCCCTCGGCGCGTCCGTCATGACGCGTATTCGTCGTCGATCGAGCGTCAGCTCAAAGGCCGATCAGGCACACCCACCCCTAGACCTCATACCGGATTTCTCTGGAGGGCGGATGCCCGAAGAAGGCACTGTAGGATCTGCTGAAATGCGAACTTGACACGAAGCCACACGCGATTGCCGCATCGAAGATCGATGCGTTGGAGTTCTGTATGAGCCGGCGTGATTCGGTGATTCTCAGCTGGAAATAATACTTTTGCGGCGTGGTATCGAGCTGATCCTTGAACAGCCTTTGAATCTGCCTGACGGACAAACCGACGACCTGGGCGAGCTGCTCGGGGCTCAGCGTGTCTTCGAGGTTGGCTTCCATCAACGCGATGATGTCTCTTAGCGTCTTGCTGACGTTCGGCTGCTGGGGTTTCTGAACGCTCCGATGCTTGCTCTGGTCGGAGTCGAGCGTGTCCAGCACCGCGTCGGCAAGCGCAGGACTCGAGCCGTAGCCCAGCCAACGAACCATCATGTCGAAAGCACCGGCCGGGGTGGCCGACGTCATTCTGTTGCGATCAAACACCAGGGCATCATGGGAAACGTTGGCATGGGGCGCGCGCTCGGCGAGCGCCGTGCGCTGTTCCGCGTGGATCGCGCAGCGGTAACCGTCCAGCAGCCCTGTGGCTCCCAAATACCATGCGCCATTCCAGAGCCCGCCGAGGGCGATCGGAAGTTTCGAGATCTTCTTGAGCAGAGACGACAGCCAAGTGGGTACCGCACGCGCTGCGCGAAGGCCACCGCAAATGACCATGAGATCCAGGTCGGACAAGCGGATGTCCGTCAGCGGCGTATCGGGGCGAATGGGAATACCCAGATCGCTCATCACCTCGGCGTGAGGGTGGCTGAACGTGTGTACCCGTACTGCACCTGGGCATAGAAGATTGGCGGTGACCAGAACATCCAGTGCCTGGGTAAAGCAGGGCAACGAAAAGTTCTCGAGCAGGAGGAAACCGACTCGGGAGGTTTTCCGTTCGCACGGCACAGGGGTCATAAAGCCCAGATTGCGGTCGGCGAATGTACGGTTAAATGCTCTTGTAATTGTTTTCATTAGGGCACCCCGCAGCCCAAGCTCATGGCTTGACTGGCGTATTGAATTAAAACGCTTTATCGTGAAAGCGATTGACTCATCAGGTTGGGTTCCAGCATATGACCGAGCTGCCACCCCGTCCAACGACATTTCTGAGCTTTTTTGGATAACGTTGCGTTATCGGTTTCAACGCATGGTCTAGAAGGCTCTAAACCTTTAGAACACTGATACAGGGGTAACAGGGTTTCAGCAGGTCATGCAAAAAAAATTTATGGATCTAGGGATGAATGCGCTTCTGTAAAGAGCCGGTCATGGGGGCGGCGCCGAAAAAATGCTCGAACATGGCCTCCATCATCGGGCCTGTATTGTAGGCGTCGCGGCAGGTCATTCGATGCTCGTCGAACTGCCAGTCGGCAGAGCGTCGCCGGTTCATGATCGGCGGTTCGAGCGTGAATCTGCCGTCACCGGTAATGAGACATTCGTAACCTTCAATAAGCCCCGCCGCTGCCAGATGATAGGCGCCATTCCATATTCCGCCTAGAAGTCGATCCGCCTTGGCGGCCAACTTCAATTGCTGTGTGAGCGAGAAGTGCGTCTTCAACATGGCCCCGGAACCGCCTATCAAGACGACCACGTCGTAGTCACTCAAAGGGATTTCGCCCAGACGATTGTTTGGTGTTACCGGAATGCCCAAGTGGCTTCTGGGTAAGGCACTCATGCCCAAGGTCGTGCACGAAATGACGTCATGCCCCAGTCTTCGCCTGGCAGCCGAAACAGCCTCCAGCGCCGCGCTTAATACGGCAAGATCAAAACCCTCCAGCACAACGAACGCAAGGCTCAAGGGGTGGAGTGGATGAACCGTGTTGCGGGTGACGTCAGTCTTCATGGCCGTAAGGTCAGCTCAAGTAGTAAAGCCCAAAGTAATGTTGAACATGGACAGGCGCCTTGCAGAATCCTTTTCAACATACGGTCAGGCGTCAAGGATTGTCCAGCGCGATTTAGGGAAAAACATGACATAACCTTGAGTTATGTCTTGGGTAATTTTTGTGCCGTGGTGAGCTTTTCTCTCGTTGCGTACCATGGCGCGGTCGACAAGGGTACGGCAGTTGAGGAGTGGTCCAGAGAATGTCGCAAAGGCACGCAGATCCAGACACCTTGCTTCTCAAGATGCCCTCGCTGCGGGCGGTCAAGGCCTTTGTCGCTGCAGCCAAATACGAGAGCTTTACACGCGCTGCAGAGGCCTTGTGTGTATCGCAAGCGGCCATCAGCCGCCAGATCCGCGAGTTGGAGGACTCTCTCAAGGCGCCCCTCTTCGTGCGGGTTGGGCGCACGGTCGAGCTGACGTCCGCAGGCTCGGTATTCTTCGATGCGTCCCAGATATCGTTCGTCAACATCGCCCAAGCGGCAGAGCGCATCAGACATGCATCCATCGAACAGCATGTTCTGACCGTAGCGTGTTCGCCTGCCTTTTCATCGTTGTGGCTCTCGAACCATATCAAAGAGTTTCGTGCCAAAAATCCAGATATCGAATTGAACCTGATCACGACGCAGAATTTCCATGCACGTGAGCCAGGCATCGAGCCAGACATCGTCATTTCAAAGTTCGTCGATGTGGGCGAGGGGTACACGGTGCATCCGCTGTGCCATGACATTATTTATCCGGTGTGTTCTCCGGAGTATCTGGAACGTAACCCCGGCATTGCGACGCTGGAAGGCCTGCGTGGCGCTGAACTTCTGGACTTGAGTCCTTATGGCAGATCGGGTGTGGCCGAACATGTCGATTGGCGTGTATGGCTTGCCTTTCAAAACATTCACATGAATGAACGCCAGGTCAGCGATCCACCGCTTTTTCATGCCAATGATTATAATCTGATCATTAACATGGCTTTGACCGGACAAGGCGTGGCGTTGGGATGGAATCAACTGGTCGGCCACCTGGTTGACAGTGGCCGGCTGGTTCAACCTGTCAAAGAGCGTGTGACGCTGCGCAACAGTCTTCATTACCTGGCGTGTCGAAAGGATGCGATTGCGGAAGAGGCCTGTGGGCGGGTAAAGGAATGGGTCATGTCCAAGTTTGCCTCTTGGAAAGTGCCGGTGCGTCATTCATAACCTGGCATTATCCATTGTGCTTTGGAAATGTAGTTTGAGCCGCGGCAGGGTGTTGATCTACTCTTTGCGCACACTCGATGGCCCGTCGAGACAAGCATTGCAGGAGCGCACGCTTCATGGGTCCCGCTCCGGCTATAGCACTCTACAAGAATAAGGTTTCAGTCATTTGTGTCCATCGGTAACGATACGGCGCATGGAGGATAATAATGAACAGTCGCGAATCCGTCATTAGCCTGATCCAGCAACGCAAGCCGCGCCATGTATTGCCGCGTGAGCTTTATTTCGATCCTGAAGTCTACCGTCAGGACCTTGAGCACATTTGGCATAAAGATTGGGTTTTCGCTGGGCACACCTTCGAACTTCCAAAAGCAGGTCAGTATTTCACTCTACAGATTGGCGATTACCCTGTCGCGGTTGTCCGGGGCAAGGACGGTGAGGTTCGAGCCTTCCACAATGCGTGTCGCCATCGTGGCGCCAAGGTATGCGAGCATGCCAGCGGTAAAGTGGCCAAGCTGGTCTGCCCGTACCACAAGTGGACGTTCGAGCTCGATGGCAACCTGATCTACGCGGGCAACATGGGCGCCGACTTCGACCGCTCGAACTACGGCCTGAAAACCGTTCATGTCGAGGTGGTCCACACCTACATCTACGTCTGCGTCGCCGAGAAGGCGCCTGACTTTTCCAGCTTCCGCGCCGCCGTCACCCCCTTCATCGCGCCGCACTTCCTGGAAAACTGCAAGGTCGCCTTCGAATCGAACCTGATCGAGAAAGGTAACTGGAAGCTGGTATTCGAAAATAACCGCGAGTGCTACCACTGCGACGGTACCCACCCTGAGTTGCTCAACTCCTTTGTCGAGAACCTGTCGGTCGCAGGTGTCGGTGGTGATGACGACCCAGAGCTTGTGGCTCATTGGGACCGTTGCGAAACGGCTGGCATGCCGAGCCGGTTGAACATGGACCCGATGGGTCGCTTCCGCATGACGCGCATTCCGCTCTCCGCTGGTGCGGTCAGCTACACGATGGATGGCAAGCCTGCCGTGAATGGCCGACTGGACAAGAGCGGTGAACCGGACATCGGTGCTCTGCTGTACTTCAACTACCCCTCTACCTGGAACCACTTTCTCGGCGATCATGCATTGAGCTTCCGTGTTCTGCCGATCGGGCCAGGCGAAACGTTGGTGACCACCAAATGGCTGGTGCCGGAGTCCGCAGTCGAGGGTGTCGACTACGATCTGGATCGCCTCACCAAGGTATGGTTGGCAACCAACGACCAGGATCGTCGTCTGGTTGAAGGCACCTTTGCAGGGGTGTCTTCACCGGCCTACGAACCAGGGCCTTTCTCCGAAAACGCTGAGAACGGTGTCTGCCAGTTCGATGACTGGTACTGCTCGACCATGCTGGAGCGCCTTGGAGGCCGCCCCCAGTTGAAGTCGGTTGGTTGAGCGTTCGTTGAAAACGACAGCGCCTGAGGATGTACAAACACGCTCCCAGGCGCCCGCTGATCTGCGCCGCTCCAGCTCATCGGGCGCCAGCTTGGCCATGTGAAACGTGATTCCGTGGGGCTAAAGTGAAGCGGATGACTATTCAAACGTCTTCAGTTGCTCGCTGAGGTGCTTTGCCTGATCGGGCTCCAACGTCTGACCGTACACATGCACGCTGTCTTCCTGAACCGAATAGATCGCCAGCGGACCCTCGCCACCCCCCGTCACATCCAGGGCAAGGACATTCCCCAGCCGCAGAGCATGAGGAACCCACGTATGCCCGACACAGATACGCCAGACGCCCGCTACGCCGTGTGCATGATGCGTTTTGATCCGCTCGCGGCCCCACTGTGCGACAGCCTGGACCTGCGTGTCTTCAAGCCGTTGGGTGAACTCGTCCCAGGCCAATCCCCTAGGCACATCAGCATGCACCACACCCACCCGACCTCGAGCAGTCTCCACCTCGATGACCAAGGGCAAGCTCTCGAGCTTGGTGATGATCATGGGCTTTGATGCCTCATCAATGGTCATCCACCACTGCGCACCGTGAGCCGAATAGGGCAGGTGAGGATTGGCGCGGTAGGCGTCGATGAGCATTTGCTCGTGATTGCCTCTCACGCAAAAGAACCAGGGCTCACCCAGCAAGGTGAGGCCGCCCAGCATGTCTGGCCCACGGTCGATGAGATCCCCCACGGCGATCAGCCGGTCGACAGACCGATCGAAAGCGAGCGCTTGCAGGCCCCTGTGAAGCTCGCGGATCTTGAAGTGGATGTCGCCCACGATGAAGTCGCGGCCAGCGTGGTTCTGGGGGAGTTTGAGCAGAAGGGACATGACGGCGAACGCTCCAGACACCCGCGTGGAAGACAGCGACATTTTACCTGAGTGCCGATACCCACGGGGGCTGTAAGTGGTGACGC